>Ga0209066_10000070_pt1 | contig 142825 bp, 152 predicted proteins | sample All_14_2_FD_187198 | JGI IMG/M metagenome (GOLD analysis project Ga0209066, IMG submission 187198) | Freshwater microbial communities in response to fracking from Pennsylvania, USA - Allegheny Zone_MetaG_DW_15 (SPAdes) (version 2) ...
TTTTTACCGCTTCTCCGCGTCGCCGCCAACTTTATGAAGGTAAAGCCAAAATTATCTATGAAGGCCCTGAGCCCGGCACGGTTATCCAGTACTTCAAAGATGACGCAACGGCAGGCAATGGCGCCAAAAAAGCTGTGATCGCCGGTAAGGGGATTTTGAACAACCGCATCTCGGCGCACTTAATGACGCGCCTTGAAAGCATCGGCGTGCCGACGCACTTCATCAAATCACTCAATATGCGCGAGCAACTGATCCGTCAGGTTGAGATCATTCCAATCGAACTCGTTGTGCGTAACATCGCCGCAGGCTCGCTTACCAAGCGTCTGGGCGTTGCCGAAGGTAGCCGTCTGCCACGCCCGATCATCGAATTTTACTACAAGAACGACACGCTGGGCGACCCGATGGTCAATGACGACCATATCACGGCGTTCGGCTGGGCCGACCCTTACGAGCTGGAAGAAATGGTCTCTCAGGCCTTCCGCGCGAATGACTACCTCAACGGTTTGTTTGCCGGTGTTGGTTTGATGCTTGTCGATTTCAAACTGGAATTCGGCCGTATCTGGGGCGAGCAGGGGGAATTGTACCTTGTGCTGGCTGACGAGATTTCGCCTGACAATTGCCGCCTTTGGGATATGAAGACCAAAGAGAAAATGGACAAAGACCGTTTCCGCCAAGACTTGGGTGGGTTGACCGAAGCCTATCAGGAAGTGGCCGTGCGCCTTGGCATCATCCCGCGCGAAGGCGTGGTACAGGGCGGCAGCTTCAACGAGAAGCTGGTTGCCAGCCTTGAGGAAATTGAAAACGAACTGGGCCAGAGCCGTAATATCCGTGCCCTTAACATCACCAGCAAACCCAAAAAGTAAGTCGCCATGAAAGCCATCATTCACGTCTCGCTTAAAAAAGCCATTCTCGACCCTCAGGGCAAGGCCATTGCCAATGCCCTTAAATCCATGGGGTTTGACGAAGTGGAAGAAGCCCGCCAAGGCAAGGTCATCGAACTGCAGATCAATGGCAAGACCGATGAAGCGCGCCTGAAAGACATGTGCGACCGCCTGCTGGCCAACCCCGTGATTGAAGATTACCGCGTCGAACTTGTTGCATAGTTATCGTTAACCTTAGGGATTAACACCGTGTTTCGCTTTGCTGCCAACGATCCGTCGTCCATCAGTTTCATCCGCTACGCCTTCGGGCGTATGGCGGGTAGTGTTGCGCTTTCGAAGGCTGACCGCGAGCGGCTGATCAAGTTCTATACGCGTCAACTCGCGATCTCGCACGAGCCGGCACCAAGGGCCAGTGAAGACCCTTTCGCGCGGGTGGGGCTTAAGGTGCGGTTCAAGCCGCGCGCGCATCTGCGCCGCGTGTATCAGCGCGTATTCTACTAACCTCATGGGTTTTTTGCGCGACCATGGCGATATCCGCCCGTCGCTCGAACACCTCGTCACGCGTGACAGGCATTTCAAAAAAATGTTCACGATGGATGATGTGGATGTTATTCCGCACAGCCATCGCACCATCAGCTATGAATCATTCGCGCGCACCATTGTGGGGCAGCAATTATCGGTCAAGGCGGCTGCCACCATATGGAGCCGCGTTGAAGCTTTGGCCAAGCCGTTCAAGCCCGAGGCTTTAGAAGCTATCGATGATGCCACCTTGCGGGCCGCAGGCCTGAGCGGCCAGAAGGTTGTTTATTTGCGCGGGTTATCACAGGCCGTGATTGATAAAAGTTTTGTGCCCGCAAAACTCAAAAAACTATCAGACGCCGAGGTGATAGACGCCATCACCGCGCTTAAAGGTTTCGGCCGCTGGAGCGCCGAGATGGTGCTGATGTTTGCGCTTGTGCGGCCCGATGTTTTTTCAGGTGGCGACCTTGGACTGCGTGAAGGGCTTAAACGGGTTTTGAAATTGCCTGAGCGGCCTACCGAAAAACAATCGGTCACACTGGCCGAGCGTTGGGCGGGGCACCGCACGGCGGCATCACTGCTGCTTTGGCAGGCTAATCATAAATAGGAATTAGAACCCGAATTGTTCGTCGCGGATGCGGTCTTCGAGCGAGCTATGCGGCGCAAAAAGAAGCGTCGCCGTGATGCTGCGGTCGAGTGACACGGTGATGGACGCGACGCTTTCGACTTCGAGGAAATCGGCAATGGCGTGCACGCCGCGGCGTTCAGGTTCGGTTACATCCAGCGTGACTGTTGATGTATCGGGCAGCAGTGCGCCCGACCAACGGCGCGGGCGGAACGGGCAGATGGGCGTGAGCGCCAGCAGGTTTGCATTGAGTGGCAGAATAGGCCCGTAGGCCGATAGGTTATAGGCGGTCGAGCCCATGGGGGTGGCAACCAGTGCGCCGTCACCTACAAGGTTTTCCATGCGCATAACACCATCGACCGAGATTTTGATTTTTGCCGCCTGCACACCAGTACGCGAAAGCGTGACTTCGTTAAACGCCAGTGCCTCCGTGGTTTCGCCGTCCGTGGTTTTGGCCGTCATGCGCAGCGGGTGCACATGTACGGGGCTGGCCGCGTTCAGCGCATCTAGTAGGCTTGCACCCGACTGAAACGCGTTCAGCAAAAAGCCATGCGTGCCACGGTTGAGGCCGTAAAACGGTTTACCCAGATGAATATGCTCATGCAATGTACGCAGCAAAAAACCATCGCCGCCAAGCGTCACAATCACATCCGCTTCTTCCGGCGCCACGGCATCAACCGTTTTGCGCAGCGCCTCGAGTTCGGGCGTGTTGTCGCGTTTGCGTGATGCCAGCAGGGCGATTTTCATGAGGTTTTATGCCGCTTCCGCGACATCGTCGCCTTTGCCGCCGTGGGCGACCGACCAGCCGACAGGGTCATGCAAAAAGGCTTCAACGGCATCGAGCGTGCGTGTATCGAAGTAATTATTGTCTTTCGCGACCTTCAAAATATCCCACCATGTGGCAAGGGCCAGCAGGTTGATGCCAAGGTCGGCCATGTTCTTTTTGCTGGCTTCGAAAATGCCGTAATGGAACACGACGAATGAGTGCGTGACGTTGGCACCGGCTGCGCGCAGCGCATCGATGAAAATCTTTTTGGAGCCGCCATCGGTTTGCAAATCTTCGACCAGAATGACGTTCTTGCCGTCTTCATCCATCACGCCTTCGATTTGTGCGTTGCGGCCATGGCCCTTCGGTTTTTTGCGCACGTAAAGCATCGGCAGTTTCAGGCGTTCGGACACAAACGCCGCGTAGGGAATGCCGGCTGTTTCGCCACCGGCGACCAGCTCAAGGTTCGGGCAGTTTGTTTTAATCATCTCGGCCGCGAAATCCATCAGCTGCGTGCGCTGGGCAGGGAATGAAATCAGGCGGCGGACATCGGTATAAACTGGCCCCTTGCGGCCTGACGTATAGGTGTAAGGCGGGTCGATATTGAACAGGACCGATTTTGTTTCGATCAGCACTTTTGCGGTGGCGGTTGCCATTTCAGCAGGGGATGTCATGGGCGCTTCCTTTAATCAGGTTGGACCCCATGGTTTTGCCAGCCCCAAGGCCCGCTTGCAAGGTATTTAAGGCCTATTGGCTGACCCAGAGGATGCGGGCGATCCATAAAATCTCGTCCGTCGAGAGGATGCGGTCGCCATGTGCGGGGTTGAGTGACTTCAGCTCAACCTTCTGGATGGTTTTGCGCGATAGTTCTTTTGCCATCACTTCGCCGTTGCGGGTTTTGGCCACAACGCGGTCACCTTTACGCAACTGTGCTGCGGGTGACACCACAATAATATCGCCGTCACGGTACAGCGGCAGCATGGAATCGCCCTGAATCTCCAAAGCATAGGTATGGTCATCAATCGGGTGGACGTCGGGGAAGCGTACTTCATCCCAACCCGCACCTGCGGGGAAGCCTGCGTCATCAAAATACCCGTCACGCCCGGCCTGCGCCAAGCCAATGAGGGGGATGGGCCGCGTGCCGCCGCCTTGGGCTGGGGCCACCACATATTCGCGTGTTTCGATAATGGCCACAAAGTCGCCCATGCTGGCGCCAGTGACCGTCAGTACCTTCGACAGGCTTTCGGTGGATGGCCAGCGGGGTTTGCCCTCGGGGCTCACGCGCTTGGAACGGTTAAACGCCGTCGGGTCCAGCCCTGCCTTGCGGGCGAGGCCCGAGGTGGAAAAACCGGCGCGTTCGGCCAGTTGGTCAATAGCGAGCCAGATGGCGTCGTGCGAGATCATGCGGGGAGGAACCAGTGCGGAGGGAGAGAGTACATAGGAAAACTGTCTTATAGGAATCGGTTATCGTAAATAGGATAGAATTCCTACATCCTGTTGATTGCCCTACTTTTTAAATAACATTATAGTTTCCCAATGACAGCTGAACCTGCAGTGCAAAATACTAAATACTCTCCGTTGGAGGTAGCTCAAAAAGAGCTAGCTCCTTTTTTGAAAATGAATCCCATTTCAAAAATTGAAGAAAATGAAGACGTTACTAAAGCCGCAGTGAAAATATCACTGCCTTGGGGTGATACATCTTTGACACTTTTGGTACCTGAAGATCTTCGTTCTTTTTCTGAGGTGCTGAACAATGTCTATTTGTATGGGTGAAGGTATCAAGGTATTCGCAACGTGGTTGGTGGGTGAGGCTCAGACGGCGACGGCCATCAATGATGTTACGCGCGTGCATTGTCAGTTATGGCCCGAGTATTCGCCGGCCATCAAGGCATCGTGCAGGGCGGCATCTTCAATGACTTTTGAAAACGCGTTCTGGATTTTTTTTGGTACTTCAACGAATTCGAGCGCGACCTTGGTTTTACCGGCGCGTACCACTTTGGCGGGCACTGAAATTTCGGTCACGTTGTCGGCCAGTTTGAATTTCATGGTGGCGGCCAGTTCCGTGCCTGCCTTGAAGGCGCGGCCATCGGCATCGAACAGCACGCCGCATTGCGACCAATCTTCGACCGGGTAATTGGTGCCTTCAACGGCAACGATGCATACGTCTTTCATACGACGTGGGAAACGACGGCGCGTCGCCTCGTTGTTGTCGTTTGTTGCGTTGGCAAGCGCGTGGATGATCTTTTCGTTCATTCCTCATTGTAGGCGCGAGTTTGGGTTTTCGTCAAAAAGTGAAAATAGGCGTTGACTAAATAGGAATTATATCCTATATTGATTCCTGTAAACGCCAGACATGCGCCTTTTTAGGCTGCATGTTATGGGGGCCTTACGGCGTTTGGCCCCCGCCTATCCTTATTCTTTGTTCCTGATATTCCCAGTCGGAAGACAACGCGGGGTGTTTTAACCCCCTCGCGCCTTCCGGCTTTTTTGTCGTCATACGCTGCCGCGTTTTTTAAACCGCGAGAACAGCGCCCATGCACGCGGCCTTCACTCCCCATCCATATCAACATCAACCAGAAAGGAAGGACAAACATGTCCATTTCCATCGATAACGCTTTTGTAAAACAGTTCGAAAGCGAAGTGTTCGAGGCCTATCAACGCATGGGTTCGAAACTGCGCCCGACAGTGCGCAGTAAAAGTAACATCAAGGGCTCATCTGCCGTGTTTCAGAAAGTAGGCACGGGTACGGCGTCCACCAAATCTACGCATGGCATGGTGCCTGTGATGAACCTCAGCCACACGCCTATTGAAGCCACACTGGCCGATTATTACGCGGGTGACTGGATTGATAAGCTCGACGAACTCAAGGTCAACCACGATGAACGGCAGGTCATTGCCAATGCGGGCGCCTATGCACTTGGCCGCAAATCGGACGAGCTGATTATCAACGCCCTCAATGCCTCCACCAACACGGTCACGGATTCTGCCGCGGGCATGACATTGGCCAAGGTGCTTGAAGCCTTTGAAAAGCTGGGTACCGCCGAAGTGCCTGATGACGGCCAGCGCACAGCCGTTGTGGGCTGGAAGCAATGGTCGGAACTACTGGCCATCAAGGAGTTTGCATCGGCCGATTATGTGGGTTCGGATGCGCTGCCGTTTTCAGGCACGCAGGCCAAGCACTGGCTTGGTACGTTGTGGATGCCGCATGCAGGCTTGCCGATTGGCGGCACGGGTATTCGCCGCTGTTTCTGGTACCACAAAACCGCCGTGGGCCACGCATCGGGTGCTGACATTGAAACCGATGTCACATGGCATGGCGACCGCGCGGCTTTCTTCGTCAACAACATGATGAGTCAGGGCGCGGCCCTCATTGAAGGGTCCGGCGTTGTCGTCATGACCTGCGATGAAACCCCGGCCTGATAACCAGCAGCTTTAAGGAGAAATTATAATGGCTTTCAAAACAGATAACCTCAGCGTGCTGGCCTATGCCAACAACTTCACGCTGTGGCACTACACAACAGTTGATACAGCGGTTATATGGTGTCAGTGCGCCTTGTGTTCAAAATACGCTGAGCGATATTGTGATTGCGAATGCCAAAACAGGTATTGTGCTGGACGGTTATTCATCAACCACGCGGCCCTGTTACTGGAACCAGATTGATCGTGTGCTTGTGTTGTCGCCTTCGGTCCACGGCGTGCACATCACAAAAACGGGCGTGGGTGATACGCCCAATGCTAACCGCTTTCAAAATTTACGTGTGTATTCGCAGGGCACCGCGCTAACGGGTAGCGGCATTTACATTGAATATGGCGGCAATGCCAACAGCTTTACCGATTGCGAAGTGAATGTGGATGGCACGGCTATGGCCTGTGTACGCGTGGGGGCGCACGCCAGCAAGACTTTCTTCAACAACCTATATACCGAGAGCGCCAATACGGTGCCCAATATGCAGCTTGATTCTGGCTCAAGCGATACGGCTATTTTAAACCTGCACCCGCAAAGTAATGGCGCGGCGATTTACGATTTATCAGGCGGAGCATACAGCGCGCTTAATGCGGGTTACCCCAACCGCAACACATTGGCCAGAACGACCATTGCCGATGCGAACATAACCCTGCTGCGTTTTGACACCGTCTATGTCGATGCACCGGGCGTGGCGACCATCGATGCAGTGCCCACGCGCAGTGTGCATCTGGTGGCATCGACCAACGGGCAGATTACGTTGCGCCTACCTGCGGCCAGCGCTGCCACGGGCGCAGTTCATACGTTCAAAAAGGTGGATAGCACCGCCAATATGGTGATCGTGAGCGCGATCAGCGGCAGCGGGCCTGACGGGCATGATGTGTATTTAGGCGGGCCGAACGACTATGTGACGGCAATGTCGAACGGCGCCAATTGGTATATTTTGTCATCCAACCGCATGAACGGAAATACGCGCTACCATGATGGTGCGGGTACATACGATGTCGACCTTGCTGTCGATACCTATTTGCTATCGAGTTTCGCAGGTGCCAAAACCGCGCGTTTGCCGCCCGCCAATGCGGCTATTGCCGTGGGCCGCATCGTGCATATCAAGAAAATTGATACATCAGGCAATGCTGTGACCGTCACCGTGCAGGGTGGCGGCAATATCGATGGCGGCACAAGCGTTGCGCTGACATCGCAGTTTCAATCCCTCAGCGCCGTATCGAACGGCTCGCAGTGGTATCTCATCAACCGTTATCCATGAAATGGACATAGATGAAAAAGACAAAACAGGGCGAGAGCCTTGAGGAAAATTCGCGCGCGAAAATCGCGCATTGCCTGCCGGATGCAATTGATTGCGCGTTGCAATCGTATCGGCGTTTTTACGGGCAGGAAAGTACGGACGGTGCAAGCGCCAAAGATTTTTCAGCGCATCACAGTGCCTGCAAAACCGCCATTGCGCATATCGAGTTATTATTGAAGCTGGCCGCGTGGGCGCAATTGCCCCGCAAGGACGAAGATGCTGGTCTGGCCTTATTGATGGCGGACGCGCAATCCGAACTCGACCGCTATAATGGAGACGAGGCATGAACGGGGCGTCCATCGACTTCCCGTTATTTCTGGCTATCTGGAACAAGACGCAACGGCATAATACCCCGCATGTACATATGCGGATTGCACACTGGTTGGCGGCGTGCTGGCAGAGCGGTGATACGCGATTGCTGCTTATGGCGTTTCGGTCTTGCGGTAAATCGACCATTGTTGGCTTGTTTGCCGCGTGGCTTTTGTGGCGTGTACCGGCCTTACGTATTTTGGTGTTGGCAGCCGATGCCACTTTGGCGGGCAAGATGGTACGCCAGACAAAACGGATTATCGAACGGCACCCGCTAACCACAGCGTTGCGGCCTGAGCGTGCCGACCAGTGGGCTGCTGACCGCTTTACCATAAACAGGCCTGCCGAATGGCGTGACCCTTCCATGATGGCGATGGGTATCGGCGCCAATATAACCGGCAGCCGCGCAGATATGATTATCTGTGATGACGTGGAAGTGCCAAATACGTGTGACACGGCAGAAAAGCGCGCCAGCCTGCGCGAGCGTCTGGCGGAACTGTCATTCGTGCTGGTGCCGGGCGGGACCCAGCTTTTTGTGGGCACGCCGCATAGCCACGAGACGATTTATGATGTCACTTACCTTGAGGGTTATAAGGATTTGCGCGTGCCCTTGCTTGATACCCGAGGGATGAGTGTTTGGCCTGAACGGTTTGGGATGGCTGATATTGCAAAGTTAAAACGCAGCGGCGGCCCAAGGCGGTTTGCAGCGCAGATGATGCTGGAAGCCCAGCCGATCACCGATAGCCGCCTGAACGCCGATGCACTGCACTGGTATGACGATGCGATTACGTATTCGGAAGCGCAGGGGCGGCCAACATTGCATATTGGCGATGTACGTATGGTACAGGCCAGCGCGTGGTGGGACCCCGCCTTCGGTGGCGGTGGCGATGGCAGTGTGGTTGCCGTTGTGTATGGCGACACTACGGGCCGTTACTGGTTACACCGCGTGGCCTATTTACGCATCGACCCACGCAGTGAACTAGATGAAGCCACACAGCAATGCCGCATGGTGGCGGCACTGTGCCGCGAATTGCATTTATCTTCCCTGACGATCGAGATCAACGGTATCGGCCGTTTTTTACCTGCCATTTTGCGGCGGGAGCTTTCTGGTATTGCGGCTGTCACGGAGGTGAGCAATACCCGCCCCAAAGACATACGGATTATTGAAGCGTTCGATGCCGTGCTGGCCGCCCGTGCGCTGCATGTGCACGCCAGCATCAAAAGCACGGGGTTTGTTGATGAAATGCGCAACTGGGTGCCTTCCGGCCGCAACCGCGATGACGGGCTGGACGCCGTGGCGGGTGCACTTGCGCAGCAGCCTGTGCGTATGGGCGCGCAGGGCACGCGCGGGGTCAGGCCCCAATGGCACGGCACACAAGGCCATATGGCCAAAACCAATTTCAACGTCATGGAGTGAACAATGGAAACAATTTTATCAAGCGGGGTTCTGTGGTGGATCACGGCGATTGAACTGCCTGCGCTGGCGGGTTTGCTGGCACTGGTTTTAAAAATGCGTGAAGCGCTGGCTGGTGAACGGCTGGAGGCCATGAAAACTTTTGCATCGCACAGTGCTGTCAGGGAGCTGGAAAACAGGCTGGTGTCGCATTTGCTACGCATCGAGGCCAAGCTCGATACGACCGCCCTTAAAACCGAGGCACTGGCACGGAGGGCGCAATGACCAGCATTGATGATATTGCCATCGATACACTGGCCCGTACCATATGGGGCGAGGCACGCAGCGAGGGCGTGGCTGGCATGGAGGCAGTTGCCAGCGTGGTGGCCAACCGCGTGGCGGTCGCGCGTGCGCATGGTGGCAGCTATTGGTGGGGGCATGATATTGCGAGCGTATGCCGCAAGCCTTTCCAGTTTTCATGCTGGAATGCCAACGACCCCAACCGCGCAAGGCTGCTGGCCGTGACCGATAGTAACATCCATTTCGTGACTTGCCTGCGTATTGCGCGGCGCTGCTTTTACGGCACGCTGGCCGATACAACGCACGGGGCCACGCATTACCACACGGTTGATATTTTGCCTGCGTGGGCGAAAGGGCAAACCCCTGTCGCCACTATCGGCCATCACATTTTTTATAAATTGGAGGGTTAGATGTTAGGCACGATATTGGCGAAGCTGGGCTTACCCGCACTTATAGATGTGGTAGGTGGGGCGCTTGGTAAAATTGACAACCCGGTGGCGCAGGCGGCGGCCAAAGCGCTGGGCGATACGCAGGCGGCTATGGCGGCGGGGCTTATAACGCCCGAGGCCGCACAGGAAGCCAACAGGCATCTGGAGCGCATGACTGAACTGGAACAGGGCGCGAATGCCACGGCGTTGAGCGAAATCAACCAGTCACTGCGCGCGGAAGTAGGGTCGGATGATGTCTATGTACGCCGGATGCGCCCGACCTTCGGGTATCTGATGGCCCTAACTTGGACAGCCCAAATGCTGGCGCTGGCTTATGTACTTGTATTCGATACCATCCATGCGCCCGTGGTGTTCAATGCGGTTGAATCACTTTCGGCAATCTGGACGGTAGCGTTATCAGTGCTTGGTTTGTACGTGTACAAACGCAGCGATGAAAAGCGCGCTATTACCATTGTGCAGCCACAGGCCGAAAAAGCGGTTCCTTCAAAAGCGGCGACAGCCACGCATTTTAATAATTGATCAGCGCGTCATCAAGCGGCCGCGATGGAGCGAACGCAGAATATAAATGCCTGCGCCTATCACCAGCATCGCGCCTGCCAGTACGTTCGGTGTTGGCGCGTTGTTAAACACCAGCCAGCCGATAAGAATGCCCCACAGCATTTGCGAATACTGCAAGGGTGCTACCTGCGAGACGGCGTTGGAGCGCGCGAAGACCGAGCTTATGAACATTAGCGCCATGGCCAGCAATGCGCCATAAATGCCCATAAGGCCCAGATGCGGCAGGGTTGGGGCCACATAATGCCCGGGCAACAGCATCAAATTCGCAATAATCATGGGAATGTGGGTGGCGATACCGAAAGTGGTCGGCGATTCATTGCCGCCGATATGACGCGCGAGCAGGGCCGAAATGGCACCTAGTACTGATGCCGTTAAAGCAGCAAAGAAGCCGAGGTTGAGCGTAGTGAATTGCGAACCCGCAATGACGACCACGCCGATGAAGCCGACAATGATGGCGGCCCAGCGGCTGGGCGGTATCGTTTCCTTGAGGAAGACGCGCGAGATGATGGCAACCCAGAGCGGGTTTAAAAACACGATGCCGTAAAAATCAGCCAGCGGCAGTTTTTTAAGCGCGTAAAGCACGAATACGGTACTGACGGTAATGATTGTACCGCGCAGGAAATGGAGTTTCCATTTTTCGCTATACAGTGCCTTTTCAATGCCGCGGGTGCGCGCGGCTGTCACGGCCATGATGCCGAGGGCGAAGATATTGATGGTCAGCAAAATCTGTGAGGCATGGTAGGTGCCCTGCAGCCATTTGCCCATGGCATCACCCATGGTGAACATGATGTAAGCCGAAATTGCCAGGCCAAAAGCCACAAGTGCCGGCATCGGTTTTTTGTTGGTTACAGGGTGGGACATTTGGCCTTGATCTCATTCTTCCGGTTTGGGGTGAAACATCGTCCGATTCAGGATACCCTGAAGCCCAACCTAAAAGAGGGCGAAATGAAGGCATTGCATAAATTTTTCCATTCGGACGCGGCAGGCGGCATCATCATGCTGCTGGCGGCTGTGGCGGCTTTGGTTATTGCCAACTCCCCTTTCTACAACCTCTATGAATCCGCGCTTTCACAAACATTGACCATGGGGTTCACGACCCCTGAGGGTGCGCCTGCCTTTGCCCTCCAAAAACCGCTGATTTTGTGGATCAACGATTTGCTGATGGCGATTTTCTTTCTGTTCGCGGGCCTCGAGATCAAGCGCGAGTTGCTTGCGGGTGCGCTGGCATCCTTCAAAACGGCCCTGTTGCCCATGATTGCCGCCATATGCGGCATGGCCATACCGGCGGTTGTGTATTTGTTCATTTTGCGTGACCAGCCTCAATATGGCCATGGCTGGGCTATTTCGTCGGCGACCGATATTGCGTTTGCGCTGGGGGTTTTGGCGTTACTGGGGTCTCGTGTGCCTGCATCCATCAAGGTGCTGCTTATGGCGATTGCGGTGATGGATGATCTGGGCGCGATACTGGTCATTGCGTTCTTTTACGCAGGGGCTATATCGGGCACGGCTTTGGCCGTGGCCGGGGTTGCAGCCTTCGCACTTCTTATCCTGAACCGTTTAAGGGTTGTCGCTTACGGGCCGTATTTCCTCGTGGGGTTCGTTTTATGGGCGGCTTTGCTCAAGGCGGGTATCCATCCCACCATCGGCGGGGTTATTCTTGGTTTTGCCATACCCATGCGCGATGAAGAGGGAACGTATTGCCCATTGGAGACGCTGGAACACATCATCAAGCCATGGGTGGTTTTTGCCATTCTGCCCATTTTTGCGTTTGCCAATGCGGGCGTATCGTTTGAAGGCTTGGGCCTTTCGGCGCTGATGCACCCCGTGACGCTGGCGATTACGGCAGGGCTGTTTTTAGGTAAGCAACTTGGTATATTCGGGGCCATCTACGGCGCTGTTAAAACCGGCCTGTGCCCTATGCCGGTGCGGGCCAGCTGGGCGCAAATATACGGCATGGCTATGCTATGTGGTATTGGGTTTACCATGGCTTTATTCGTGGGCGGCCTTGCTTTTGATGACCCGAGCATGGCGGTTTACGTGCGAATGGGCGTCATTGGCGGTTCGGCCTTGTCGGCTTTGTGCGGATATGGTCTCCTATACATCGCGGTTCCGCGTTCATCTGAAGGATTATTGAAATGAAAAAGATTCCCATTACAGTCGCACACGGCGATGGTATCGGCCCTGAAATTATGGCGGCCACGCTCAAGATCCTGGACGCCGCCGGTGCGCCGCTTGAGATCACGACCATTGAAGTTGGTCAGAAATTGTTTGAACGCGGGGTCATGACGGGTATCGAGCAAGCCTCGATCGACGCGATCAGGAACACGGGCGTGTTGCTCAAGGCGCCGATTTTCACCCCTTCGGGCGGCGGTTATAAATCGCTTAACGTCACTATCCGCAAGCTTATGTCGCTTTACGCCAACGTGCGGCCCTGCCAGTCCTTCCGCCCCTACATTGAAGCCATCCACGATATGGACCTTATTGTCGTGCGCGAGAACGAGGAAGATTTGTACGCCGGTATCGAACACCGCCAGACGCAGGATGTTGTGCAGGCGCTGAAGCTGATTTCGCGCCCGGGCTGCGAGCGTATCATCCGTTACGCATTCGAGTATGCGCGCGCCAACGGCCGCAAAAAAGTGACCTGCATGGTCAAAGATAACATCATGAAAATGGTCGATGGCCTTTTCTATCAGGTGTTTGAAGAAATTTCTGCTGATTACCCCGATATCCAGAAAGACCGTTACATCATCGATATCGGCACCGCGCGCATTGCATCGCGCCCCGGTGATTTCGACGTGATTGTCACTGAAAACCTGTACGGCGATATTATTTCGGACGTGGCGGCGGAAGTCACTGGTTCGGTCGGCCTTGGCATCTCGGCCAATATTGGCGAGCAATGCGCGATGTTCGAAGCCATGCACGGCACGGCTCCTGATATTGCAGGCAAAGACATTGCCAACCCGTCGGGCCTTTTGCTTGGTTCCATCATGATGCTCACGCATATCGGTTGTGGTAAATCAGCTGAAACGGTTCACAACGCTTGGCTCAAGACGATTGAAGACGGCATTCACACCGGCGATATTTACCGCGAAGCCACATCCAAAAAACGTGTCGGCACCAATGAATTTACCACGGCTGTCATTGAACGCCTTGGCCAGAAGCCATCGGGCATGAAGCCCGCCAGCTATCCGGACGGGCAGGGCGGCATTAAAATTCCACCACTCAAGCCTGTGGTTGTTGCCAAAAAAGAATGGATCGGCGTTGATGCGTTCATCGAATATCGCGGGCCTGCCGATGTGCTGGCCGAGCGTATCAAACCTGCCTTGGCTGCCGGCCTTACGCTGTCACTCATTAGCAACCGCGGCGTCAAGACATGGCCGAATGGTTCTTCAGGCACGTTCTGCACCGACCATTGGTGCGCGCGTATTCTGGGTGCGACCGACACGCCGAAACTGCTCGAGACCCTTAAAGGGCTCGATGCTGCAGGGCTTCCGGTTGTTAAAACCGAGAACCTCTATTCTTTTGACGGTAAAGACGGCTTCACAGCAGCTGCAGGTTAAAACCTGTTTTAGCTGAAATCTGCTTTGTCAGAAACGTGCTCGAAACGCGTGTACATTTAAGTACACTTGCCTTTCTGCGCTGCGTTTCTTCCTTGCAGCTTTCTACCTAAAACAAGTTTTTAGTTTGTGGTTTGGGCTGCTTTCAGCGTATTTGCCAGCAGGCACGCGATGGTCATGGGGCCAACGCCGCCCGGTACGGGCGTGATGGCGCCAGCGACGGCGGATACGCCAGCGTAATCGACATCGCCTTTCAATTTGCCGTCATCCATCCGGTTGATGCCGACATCGATGACGATGGCGCCGGGCTTTACCCAATCGGCTTTTACCATTTCGGCGCGGCCAACAGCTGCCACCAGAATATCGGCACGGCGGCAGACTTCCGGCAGGTCTTTGGTTTTGGAATGGGCGGTTGTGACCGTGCAGTTTTCAGCCAGCAGCAATTGCGCCATGGGTTTGCCGAAGAGCAGGCTGCGGCCGATGACGACGGCATTGAGGCCTGTGAGATCTTCCTTGATGGTTTTGATGAGGCGCAGCGAGCCTTGCGGCGTGCACGGTACCATGCCTGTTTTTTCACCGGCCACCAGCTTGCCCGCGTTTACGAAGGTTAGGCCATCGACATCTTTATGCGGGGCGATGCGCTGGATCAGCGGGTCGGCATTTATGTGCTCGGGCAGTGGAAGCTGGAGCAGGATGCCATGGACGGAAGCGTCGGCGTTGAGCGTGTCGATCAGGGCTGCAATCTGTTCGGCTTTGGTATTGTCAGGCAGGTGGTGTTCAATGGATTTGAGGCCCGCGCCTTCGGTCGCCGTGACCTTATTACGCACATAGACGTGCGAGGCCGGGTCATCGCCCACCAAAATGACGGCGAGGCCGGGCTTGGATGCCAGTTTTGCGGCCTCGGCGGCAATATCGGCCCTAAGGGCCGCCGCAATGGCTTTGCCGTCAATAATAGTAGCTGGCATTCAAAACCCCTTAGAAAAAGATAATCCCGATCACGCGCTCAAGCAGCGTGATGCCAAAAATCACGATGATGGGTGTAATGTCAATCCCGCCAATGGGGGGGACGAAGCGGCGCACAGGCTCCATCACAGGGTCAACCGCGCGGCCTAAAAGCTTGATCAGGCGGGTGGCCTGAGGGTTGGATGTGTTCAGGACGCCGAAGGCAACCAGCCAGCTGATGATGACCTGCGCGATGATGATAAACGTATATAATTGCAGGGCTAAAAGCAGTAATTGACCGATGAAGGGCATTTTGTTTTCCTTACGCCGTTAAAAATAAACCCAATTTTAGCAAAATTGCGTAAGACTAGTATATGGGTGAATAGGGGATTTTACATTTATGATTGGTCTGGACCTTCTACTGGCATCGCATCTGCTGATCAAAGCCAGTAGTGAAATCGCCTGCCCTGCCCAGAAAAGCGCCCGTGTCGATGTGCGCTGGCGCAGCGAACCCATCAAATACGACAATTCGGCGACCACAGCCCTTCTGAACACCCATCATATCGATTCGGAAAACCCTTACGGCGTCCATGTGGCGACCGATGTCGGCGGCCTCATGACCGGCAAGATGGAATATAAATCCAGCATTCAGGTGTCGTCGCTGCGCTACCCCAGTATGCAGATGACATGTTTATGGATTGATAAAGTGGTGATCGACATTGTGATCGACCCGACCATCCAGATAGCGGCTGAACATGCCCCCGGCACCTGCGAATACACCGCGATTTTAGAGCACGAGAACAAGCACGTCGCGATCGACCGCAAGGTCGTGCAGGATTATATGGATACGATACGCGGCGCTGCTAGTGAGGCCATCCAGAAAGTCGGTGTTGTTGGCCCCAAGGCCGACAGCACGATTGACGACTATAAAAACAAAATCAACCAGTTCGTATCATCCGCCGTCAAGGCCAAGGCCGATGCCATGTATGCCGAGCGTTCTAAACGGCAAAAAGCGCTGGATAACAAGGCTGAATATGACCGCGTGTCGGCCAAGTGCAATAAGTCGTAGCCTGTCTATTTCTTCTCGATCAGCCCGATCATTTTATCGATACGTTTGTCTTTCGGGTTGAGCACGCGTGCGCGTGCAAGCAAGCGCATTGTTTCATCACCGACGCGGCCTTGCGCCAGCCTGACAGCCGCCAGCCGCACCATGGCATCGGCATCATCCGGCTTTTCGGAGAGGTGTTTGATCAACTCGAATTCCTGCAATACCAGATGTCTGTAGTCCGCCTCGGCACCGCTCCCCATCATGGCTGTGGTGGCCGGTAAATCGGGCCGGCCGAAGGCCAGATACAGGGTGAGCGATGTAAGCGCGGCTGCAAAGGCTGCGGCCATCAGCCATTTTTTGTGCGCGCGCATGGGGGCCAGTACCCATAGAAGGGTGACAGCACAGAGTACGGCGCAAAGGGCTAGGGTTATGATCATATCAGGCGTTTCTTTTTAGCGCGGCGTTTGCGCTTTAAAAGCGGGATGGCAAGATAAGCCGCAATCCAGAACACAATGCCGGGGATGGTCCATAAAATAACGGTGCGCCACACGAAAGGCGGATCGAGCAAAATATAATCGCCATAGCGGGCGCGCAGGAAATTGAGCACCTGTTCATCGGTGCTGCCTGCTTTGATCTGCAGGCGGACGATGGTGCGGATGTCGTATGCCAGATCGGCATGTGATTCCTCGACCGATTCATTCTGGCAAACAACGCAGCGTAGTTTTTTACTGAGCTCGACCGCGCGGGCTTCGAGCACAGGGTCGGCCAGGCGTTCGTTCGGGCTGGTGATGGCCGATGCCGACACAACGAGTGATAACCAGACAACAAGAACCAGCGCGAATTTTTTCATTTTCGCATCTCCCGCACGAAGTCATTGATGGTATCGGCATCGGCAAATGGGCCTTGCTGGCGCGCGCGCACAATACCTTGTGCATCGACGGCGAAGCTTTCAGGTACGCCGGTGATACCCAGTAAAATGGCGGCCTCACCTTTATCGTCATACAGCACGGCTTTGTATGGGTTGCCGCCTGCTTTCAGGTATTTTTTGATGTTGGCTTGTGTGTCCTTGTACGCAATGCCGATGATGGTCACGCCCGCTTTCTGCATTGCTATCAGATTGGGGTGTTCAATGGCGCAAGGGGCGCACCAGCTGGCAAACAGGTTGATGATGTAAGGCGGTTTTATATCTTTGGGCCAGCCAGCCAGCGGTAGTTCCGGCATGGGCTTGCCGATCAGCGGGCTATCGATAGCGCCATTCATGCGCGGGGCTGCCAGCCTGTCGGCAAACAGCAGGGCCAGCAATACGAATACGAGCAGGGGCAGCAAGGTTATGAATGATTTTTTCATGCCGCGCGTTTCCTTTTGAAGGAATAGCCCAACATGCACAGCCCCGATAGCACAACAAGGCTGAAGCCCGCCCATAGCGTGCTTACGAATGGATGGATGGTTGTGCGGATAACCCATGCGTCTGGCCCGAACTTTAGGTCACGTTCGCCCAGCACAATATACAAATCATCAAGCGCGGTTAAGCGGATGGCGCTCTCTGTCGTTTCGCTTTCCGACACGGGGTACCAGCGTTTTTGTGGGTGCAGGGTTTCAGCACCCAGCGTTATGGTGGCTTCACTTGCGCCATAATTGGGGCCGAATACATCGCGCACGCCATCAAAGCGCAAATCGTAGCGGCCGACCGTGTATGTATCGCCGGGGTTGAGAACGCGGATATCTTCCGTCTTCCACAGCATCGTGCCCATCATGCCGATAACGGCGAGGCCAAGGCCAAAATGCCCGAGCGACATAGCCAGCGTTTTGAGTGTGATGTTTTTACGTGCGACCCACAAGATGGACAGGCTGGATGCCATGACCCATACAGCCGTGCCAAAGCCGACCATGGGGAGGGCACCTTTGATGCCCGAAATAAGGGTGGCGGCTATGGCGATGACGGCGCAGAGGCCCAGCGGGCGCACGAACAGCCAGCGGCCAGGACGTTTCCAAGGCAGCATTGGTCCCGCGCCCATGAGAATGAATAACGGTATCGCCATCATCACCACAGTTGCGTTGTAATAAGGGGCACCCACCGATAGCTGGGCCAGCCCCAGTGCGTCCATCAGCAGCGGGTAGAGCGTGCCGGTTAATACCGTGGCGGCCATTGTCACCAAAATCATGTTGTTCACCACGATGCCGCTTTCGCGGCTGACAGGGGTGAACAGGCGAATGGTTTTAAGCATCGGCGCGCGCAGCGCATAAAGCGAGAATGCCCCGCCGCAATAAACCGATAGCAGCATTAAAATGAACGTGCCGCGCAGCGGATCAACGGCAAAGGCATGGACCGATGAGAGGACGCCTGAACGCACAAGGAAGGTTCCAAGCAACGAGAGCGAGAACGAAACGACGGCCAGCAGGATGGTCCAGCGTTTCAGGGCGCCGCGCGCTTCAAGCACCAGCAGCGAATGGAGGAGGGCGGTGCCCGTGAGCCATGGTAGCAATGATGCGTTTTCAACTGGGTCCCAGAACCACCAGCCGCCCCAGCCGAGTTCGTAGTAAGCCCATTTGGAGCCCATGGCGATACCGGCGGAAAGCGACAGCCATGCAAGGGCCACAAAGGGTTTGACGATGCGCGCCCAGTTATTATCAACCTGACCTGTCAGCAAGGCTGCAGCCGCCAGTGAGAATACGGACGAGAAGCCGACATAGCCCAGATAAAGCGTGGGCGGGTGGAAGGCCAGCCCGAGATCTTGCAATACGGGGTTGAGGGAATTGCCGTCCAGCGGTGGCATATCGGTGCGCAAAAACGGGTTGGATGTGAACAGCGAGAACGCAATAAACCCGGTTGCCAGCAAACCCTGAACACCCAGTGCGCGGCGGCGTAATAACGGGTCGTCAATCGTGGGCAGGGTTGCGATCAATGCGCCGAATACCGTCAGCATCAGAATCCACAGCAGCATCGAGCCTTCGTGATTGCCCCAGACACCCGCGATTTTATAGACAAGGGGCTTGAGGGAATGGGAATTCATGATCACGTTTAGAACCGAAAAATCGGACGTGATATAGGCATATTCAAGCCCTGCAAAAGCCAGCATAATCAGACCGAGCAATGCCATGGACGCGCGTGCCGCGATAGCAGATGCGGCAAGGCTATCGCGCGGCATCAACCCTGAGACTGCCTGAATGATGGCAGCTGCGAGGGCGAGGATGAATGCGAAATGCCCGATCTCGACGATCATTGTTGACGCGCCTTATCCATGCCTTTTTTAACATCGGGCGGCATGTATTTTTCATCGTGCTTGGCCAGAATTTGCGAGGCCGTAAAAAGTTTTGTCGCGGTATCGTAATGGCCGTAGGCCACAACGCCTTGCCCTTCGCGGAACAGATCGGGCAGCACGCCGCGATACGTTGCGGGCAGGTCAGACACATTGTCGGTTACTGTGAAGTTAAACACCTCACCCTGCTGTTTGAGCGTGCCTGCCTTGACCATGCCGCCGATGCGGATGGTGCGTTCAAGTTGCTCTTCGGTCAGTTTACCGGAGGCGATGTCGGTCGGCGTCTGGAAATAGGTGATTTTGCCCGAGAGGCCGTAAAGTGCCAGACCTACGGCAAGGCCGAGGCCGAGTATGACCACCACGATAGAGATGAGACGGGCGCGGGCGCGAGGCGTCATTTTTTGTTTTCCTGTTTTTGTGCGTCCTGTTTTTTCAGGCGGTCGAGCTTGATAAGCGCTGCTACCAGAATGCCGCCATAGACGACAAGGCCGATGCCATATGCACCCCATACGTTAAAGGCATAGCCACCCATTTGTACGAAGGTGTCAAAATCCATGATCATTTCGCCCCCGATACGGCCAGACGGCGGGCAATGATTTCAGCCCGCAAGCGCGTGATGATGATAATGGCGGCATAGCAGGTAAGGCCAAGACCCATGACAAGCAGCGGGCGCAGCATATCGCCCGATATGGCGGGTTTCATCATGCCGTTATTGCTGCCGAAGCTGCTGGGCTGGTGAAGCGTGCTCCACCATGTGACCGAGTATTTGATGACGGGCAGATTGATAAGGCCGATGATGGTCAGCCACGCAGCGGCAGTGCCGCCCTGTTCGGGCCGGTCGAATGCATCGGTCAGTGCGATGGTACCGATATAAATGAACATGAGAATGAGCATGGATGTCAGGCGTGCATCCCACACCCACCATGTGCCCCACATGGGCTTGCCCCATAGCATGCCGGTCAGCAGGCATAAGGCTGTGGCCGCAGCACCGGCAGGCAAGGCCGCGCGTAAAAACAATTCGGCCAGCGTGTGTTTCCAGACGATCAGAGTGATGGCGGCGATACCACAGGCCATATAGATGGCCATCGACAACCACGCAGAGGGCACATGCAGATACATGATGCGTACGGCTTCGCCCTGCTGGTAATCAGGCGGGGATAAAAGAAGCGCATCGCAAAGGCCATATGCGAGCAGCAATGTGGATGCAACCACAAGCACCGGCATCAGGAATTTTGCCAGTTTTTCAAAATGCGCGGGGTTTGCGAAATAGGAAAGGTTCAGCTTCATCATCGGCTCACGGTGTTGTCACCTTCATACGGGTAATGGCGGCGGCTGCAAAGGGGGCAAGGGTCACGCTTGCACAGCTGAATGCGGCTAGTAAAAACAGGGCAGCTTCGGGTGATGCGCCCATTTGGGTGCTGGCGGCTTGCCCCGCGCCGAATATGAGGGGCGGCACGCATAGCGGCATGACGATGACGGCCAGAAGTGTGGCCGCGCGGCGGGAACCCAGTACCAATGCTGCCGCCATAATGCCGATGGCCGAAAAGCAAAGGGAGCCCAGCGCATAGCCGGCAAACAAGGCAGGCAGCGTTGACGCCGTATTGGGCACCATGATGCCTACGCATAATGTGGCGGCAATAGATGCAGGCAGGCCGGTTGCCAGCCAGTGAGCCAGCATTTTTGCGGCCATGAGGGCTGGTAGCGGGCGGGCGGATAGCAGCATGTCGTCCAGTGTGCCGTCGGCCCAGTCGGGTTCAAGCACATCACCCAAGCCCAGAAGTGCTGATAGTAACAAGACCGCCCATGCAATACCGGGCATGAGGGAGGCCAGCAAGACGGGTTCAGAGCCTACGGCGAATACAACGGCGGTAATGGCCAGTGCGAAAAACAGCAGCGCCTGCACATGCAGCCCTTGGGCACGGGTGAGGCGTGCCAGCATGCGGATGAAAATCGTTTTCATGGCTGCCCCCCGAAGGCCATCGTTTTGGCCGTGGGCCACAAATGGGGCTGGTGGGTTGCAATAACAACCGCGCCGCCGCTAAGTGTGTGTGCGGTGATCAGGTTTTGCAGGGCTGCAATGCCGCTGGAATCGAGCCCGTCGCTTGGTTCATCGAGTAGCCAGAGCGCGCGTTCGCACAGCAGCAGGCGCGTGAGTTTTACACGCTGGCGCCAGCCGGTGGACAGGCGATAAAGCGGCGTATCCATGACGGTGTCGATACCGAATACATCGCGTGGCTGTGTATATGGCACATTCATGAGGGCCGCATGGAAGGCCAGATAGTCGTGCACTGTTTCAAGCGATGGCGGCAAAGCTTGCGCCGCGATCCAGTGCGAAGGGGCGGTTTTGTCGATATGGCCGGATGTCGGAGTTAAAAGGCCCGCTATGGTGCGCAGAAATGTGGTTTTGCCGGTGCCGTTTGGCCCCGTTAGCAAAAGGGTATCGCCTGCGTCTATGTGGCAGCCGAGATCTTGGGTTAGAATGGCTGTGCCGCGCGCGATTGTCAGGGCTTTGGTGGTAAGCATGGGGGCTTTATAAAGCGTGTGCATTGCGGGACAAAGCAAAAAACCCATTGACGGCGGGGGCCATGCTGCCTTTTTATAAAAAAAAGACCATAAAAAATTAAAAACAGGGAATAGCTTACGATGTCGGCCCGCCTTTCGACCTACGACCCCCATTGGGAAAAGAAATGGAATGCACAATACGAGCGTCTGCCAGAATTGTGGCGCATGGCCGTATCCGAAATCAACGAGCGCGGGGCTTTAAGCCCGCAGACCAAGGCCGAATATGTATCGGCCATTCGTTCCATGCGGCGGGCACGCCAGCGCAAATTTGAAACCGTGGCTGATGTTGCCAGCCGTATGTTCAACATATTGGCGGGCCGCGCGGCGCTCGTGGGCGAAAAACTGCCGCCGCCGCCCGCGCCTGAAAGTTTTGGAAGCCTGCGTGAAATCCGCGAGTTTTTTACCGAGCAGGCGACAAACATCAAACAGGCCCGTGTACGCCGCCGCGCCGAGGCCATGGTGGCCCGCAGCCTGCCTGTCATGCCGCGCGGTGAAGGTGCCTATTTCTCGGGGGCGGATGGTACCGACCGCATTACACAGGCGTTTTTCCTGCCTGATGTCGATAACGGGTTTGCCATGATCGTAACCACGGAAACCGTGGGCGATAACCGTTATATTGCTATCAGCGGGCGTTCCAGCCCGACGCGGTTCAGGGCGCATCTGCCAAAAATAGCCACATTACTGGCCCAGCGCCTGTTTAAAAATGAAGACCCGCAGAACATGTGTTTCTTCGTGCATCACCCCGTGGGTTACGGCCCGCGCGGACATGAACAATACTGGGCTTATGATTTGAAGCCCGATTTGGTAGGCAATTTCATCATGGCGGGCCGCCACCAGATGCACATGCTGCCTTATGCCGTGGCCAGACCCAGCTTTGCCGATGGCCTGCCGCTGGCGGAAACCAGCATCCTGCCCCTCGATAAATATTTTGAATATGCACCGGGGGTTGAAATGGAAGTATGTAGGCAGGAACGGGTTACGGCCAGAATGAAGGCTGGGAAGCCTTTCTGGCTGATGCCGAACTGAGATTGAATTAGGACTAAAACTGTCCTCTATAACCCGCGCATTTTAAGGGTTCTTTATCTTTTTGCTGTGCATGATACCCTTTCTTGGGTCGCGCTTCGCTGCCCGCTATTTTCTATATTTCTTCAAGAGGTTTCTTCTCATGGCCCGCACCGGACTCGATACACTACAGACACGCCGTACACTTACGATTGACGGTAAGGAGTATGACTATTTCTCGTTGCCGGCAGCCGCCGAAAAACTGGGTGATATCACCAATCTGCCTTTCTCGCTGAAGGTGCTTCTTGAGAACATGCTGCGCTTTGAAGATGGCCGCAGCGTTTCAGTCGAAGACGTCGAAGCCTTCAAAGGCTGGAAAAAGACGCTTGGGAAAGCCGAACACGAGATTGCCTACCGTCCCGCGCGCGTCTTGATGCAGGATTTTACCGGCGTACCCGCCGTGGTGGATTTAGCCACGATGCGCGAAGCCATGGTTGCCATGGGCGGCGATGCCCAGAAGATCAACCCGCTTGTGACGGTTGATCTTGTGATCGACCACTCGGTCACGGTGGATGAATTCGGGCAACAATCATCGTTCCAGAAAAACGTGGACCTTGAATTTGAACGTAACCTCGAGCGTTACAAATTTTTGAAATGGGGCCAGAAAGCCTTCCGCAATTTCCGTGTGGTGCCTCCTGGCACCGGCATTTGCCATCAGGTCAATCTTGAGTATTTAGCGCAAACCGTCTGGGCCGATGAAGACGAAAGCAACCCCGGCCGCACTGTCTGCTACCCGGATACACTGGTTGGTACCGATTCACACACGACCATGATTAACGGTCTGGCCGTCTTAGGCTGGGGCGTTGGCGGTATCGAAGCCGAAGCCGCCATGCTGGGCCAGCCTGTCTCGATGCTCATTCCTGAAGTCATCGGTTTCAAGCTCACGGGCAAGCCTACCGAAGGCACAACGGCAACCGACCTTGTTTTGATGGTTACGCAAATGCTGCGTAAAAAAGGCGTGGTCAACAAGTTCGTCGAATTCTATGGCGACGGGCTTAACCACATGTCGCTGGCCGACCGTGCCACCATTGCCAACATGGCGCCTGAATACGGCGCCACCTGCGGCTTCTTCCCGATTGACGAGGAAACCTGCCGCTACCTCGAATTCACGGGCCGTGACCCGCATCGCATCAAACTCGTCCGTGCGTATGCACAGGCGCAGGGCATGTGGCGCGATGCCGGTGCACCGGACCCAGTGTTTACTGACACGTTAGAACTGGACATGAGCACGGTCGTGCCATCGCTCGCCGGCCCTAAACGCCCGCAAGACCGCGTGGTGCTTGCCAATGCTGCACCTGAATTCAAGAAGCATCTTGAAACGGTTAAAGGCAAAGTGCCTGAAGTTGCCGTCAAAGGGTCTGACTTCGTGATGAAAGACGGTCATGTTGCCATTGCCGCCATTACATCGTGCACCAACACCTCGAACCCGAGCGTTATGGTGGCCGCAGGCCTTGTGGCCAAGAAAGCCAATGCTTTGGGCATGAAGGTCAAGCCTTGGGTTAAAACATCCCTCGCGCCCGGCTCGCAGGTCGTGACGGAATATCTGGCACGCGCTGATTTGCAAAAAGATCTGGATGCACTGGGCTTCAACCTTGTCGGTTACGGTTGTACCACCTGTATCGGTAACTCAGGGCCATTGCCTGAAGCGATCGGCAATGCCGTGACGGAAGGCGACTTGAACGTCTGTTCGGTACTATCTGGTAACCGTAACTTTGAAGGCCGCGTGAACCCGCATGTGAAATCGAACTACCTCGCATCACCGCCTTTGTGCGTTGCCTACGCGTTGGCAGGGTCGATGCTGATTGATATTACGCGCGACCCGATCGGGCAGGACCGCAACGGCAAAGATGTGTTCCTGAAAGACATCTGGCCGACGACCAAGGAAGTAGCCGATACGGTGCTGTACGCATTGACGCCTGAAATGTTCAAATCGCGCTACGCTGACGTGTTCAAAGGCACGAAGGAATGGCAGGCGATTTCGGGCGCTGATGGCCAGACCTACACATGGGACAAAGATTCCACCTATGTGGCGCACCCGCCATATTTCGTGAACATGCCGAAAACACCCGGTGCCATTACCGATGTGATTGGCGCGCGTGTGATGGCCCTGTTTGGCGATTCCATCACGACCGACCATATTTCACCGGCAGGCTCCATCAAGAAAGATTCGCCAGCCGGCAAATACCTCATGGAACATGGTGTGGCACCAGCCGACTTCAACAGCTACGGCGCACGCCGTGGGCACCACGAAGTCATGATGCGCGGTACGTTCGCCAACATCCGCATTAAAAATGAATTGTGCGGCGGGCTTGAAGGCGGCTTTGCCAAGTATGTACCAACAGGCGAAACAATGGCGATTTACGATGCCGCCATGAAATACAAAGCCGATGGCACACCACTGGTTGTTTTTGCGGGTAAGGAATACGGCACGGGTTCATCGCGTGACTGGGCAGCAAAGGGTACGACCCTGCTTGGCGTGCGTGCTGTTGTGGCTGAAAGCTTCGAGCGTATCCACCGTTCAAACCTGATCGGCATGGGCGTTCTGGCCCTGCAGTTCAAGAACGGCCAGACGCGCGGCGACCTTAACCTTGATGGCACCGAAACATTCGACATCACGGGCGTGGCCGCAGGCATTACCCCGCGTATGGATGTGACGCTGACGATTACCCGCGCCAACGGCGCCAAGGAAACGCACCAGCTGATGTGCCGTATCGACACACTGGATGAAGTTGAATACTTCAACAACGGCGGCATTCTGCCTTACGTGCTGCGCGGTATCGCAGCGTTGTAATGTGAGCCCTCAGATATAGATATAAAAAAGCCCCGATAGAAATATCGGGGCTTTTTGTATGGGTGATGTTTTGCTTATTCGTCTTTCTTGAGCGTCAGCACCTTTTTGGTGGTGCTCAGTGTGCTGGCTACGCCGGTTTTGACGGCGCTTACAGTGGCGCTGGTTGTGTCTTTTACAGTTGTTGCAACCGGTTCGGCCACGGTGGTGGTTGTCGTTTCCTTGACCGTGGTTGTCACCGGTTCAGCCACTGATACCGTGCCGGCGCTCAATTCTTTGACAGCCGAGGCCTTATCTATAATGGCAGCTTTCACTGTTTCTTTTATGGCATCTTTAACAGGTGTTTCAGTGGAGCTTTTCGTGGTGGTGTTATCGGAATTGGCCAGTGCTTCTTTCAGTTTTTCGCGTGCGGTTTTGGTGTCGGTTGTGTTGTCTGTTGTTTCAGTCGTTGCATCGGTTGTTGCGTCTGACATATCTTGCGCTTGTTTCAGGCGCAGGCGTAATTGCTGACGGATGGCTTCGTTTTGTTTGATGCGTTGGCCCACAGCTTCAGGGTCTTTGAGCGAGATGGTTTTTATAGCGGCATCCAGCCTGCTTTTTGACCATACGGATGGTGCTTCCGGCGCCTTGTTCCAGCGTAAATTGGTGCCTTGGCCTTTTGCCAGCTTAACCGCGCCGGCCTTGGTTTTGACTTCAACCGCGCCTTCACCAACCACGATGCCGTAAACGCCATCGGATTCGCCACCCCAGAATTTTGTGCCGCGAATACCGATCGAGCCTTGCGGAATATTGACGGTCACATCTGGGTTTTCTTTTTTTGCAACAAGGCCGCTGACATATAAAAACGCGCCTTCGGCGATGTTATAGACGGCTTTGTTTTTAGATGTGTCCTGCTCGTCGAACACATAGTCGCTGACATCGAGTTGCGAATTTTCAGACAAGGTCAGTTCGGTATTATCAATCAGCATCACGTAAGCGCGGGCACCGGTGCCGGTGGTGATGACATCGCCCTTATGGATCATCATATTGACGGTGGCAGCTTTTGTGCCCTGCGTTTTGGATATGACGTTGGCGCCGCCTTCAACGCTTAAAATGGTGCCGATGATGGGGTTGCCGACTGCCATTTTTTGTTGAGCCTGCGCCGTAGGGGCCAGCAGCAGGGTGAATGCCAGTACTATGGCGGCACAGATTTTGATCAGCATCGGGTGGTTCTTTTATAAGGTTAGCCTAGGGCGAATTTTTCGACTTCATCGATCAGGTTCAGCATATCGGGCCGTTCGGGCCTGTAGAATACATCGTAGGTTTCTTCAAACTGTTCAAGCTCGGCATTCAGTTTGCCGATGCGTCGCTGGGCTGCCTCAAGCAGGCGGCGTTTGTTGAGTTGCGTGCCACCCTTGGCGCGGGTGAAACCGGCGTTGACAGATAATTGAATAAGTTCAAGCCATGCGGCTGCATGTAGTAGGCAGTGATGCGGCTCGGCCACGGCCATATCGATGGCGGCACCGGCCTTGGGTTCAACCCCGAAGTTGAAGGTGGCTGAGCGGCGCGGGTGCCTGAACATAAGGCCAACGCGCGTTTTGTCGTGCATGGCACCAATAACCATGGCGATGGTTGTGTCGTGCGCGATGGTCACGCCGCGGCCTGCCATGTTGAAGGCTTTTTCGGCAATCTCGACCGAACGGTCGTATTCATCGCGGTTGCGGGCATCGCATTGTTCGATGATATCCATGAAAGGATGGTAGGTGCCTTCCTTGAAAATGGTGCGCCCGCCGCTATAGACGGCAATCCACGAGCTTTGGTTCGTCTGGCGTTCAAAGTCGGGCACGGTTCCTGCCCATTGTTCAGCCCAGTCAAAAGGGGTTTTGCGGGACTGGATAGGCCCATCGCGGAAATAGGTGCGGCAAATTAACGCTGCCATGCGTAGGGTTGTATGCATGTTCTGGCCACGCACGATCAGACGTTCCTCGCGTTCGCCTTTTTTGGATATAAGGGGGAGGGTAATGCGGTTTCCCGCAGCGATCATCGGTTCTTCCCCGCCCGAAGCATCGTTCAGGGTGAATTTTTCGCGCAGCATCGTTGTGTTCAGAAGGAACATGGCGTGAGCGTATCAAATTTGCTGTGTACTACAAACCTTGAATTACCTAGGCGCACATGCTTAAACGCGGGGCGCCAAAACTGGGACGGCCCATTGTAAGGTCCATCGGTTTTTCGTAGGTCTTGCCTTTGACTGACAGAGCCATTTGCGGTTTTTCTTTTGCAGCGACCAGGTACGATTCATTCTCGCCCGTATCGCCATTCGGCACGGTCACGCGGTGTGCGTATTTCACGCCGCAGGAGCGGAAAGCCTGTAATTCCTTGATGTTTTCCATATGCTTTTCAAGCACGGATTTCAATTGTTTGCGCTTGTTGGCCGATTTACGCAGTGCCAGACGTTGCTTGCGTTCCATCGCTTTTTTCATGATTGCGGTGTTGGCGGCAGCAGGCGGAGCTTTCGGTTCGGCCTTACGGAAGGATGATGTTTTGAACATTGATGTCGCGCCTTTTTTAGGAGCGGCGAGACCGTTTTTAAGATCGGCTTTGTTGCTGTTGCTACGTTCTTCGGCCAAGCCCATCAGGAAGCTGGAGGCAACATCAAGGCCTGTGGAGAGGGCACCGGTGGTTGGCAGGCCTAAAGCGTGCATGCCTACATCCATACCGATATGGCCCATTGCGCCCATCACGAGCATCGAGAAATCGTTATCTACTTCAACGCCCAAGTTACGCAACGTGGCTTCGGCTGGTTGCAGGGGGTCGTTTTTATCTTGTGGCAGTTTTGAAAGTTCAGCGTGGGTTTGCAAAAAGCCTGTGACCGACTGGTTGTACAGCAGTTCGACCGGAAGCTCGGCGCTTGTCTCGATGGATTGGATGTTTTGAACGCTCACGCTGTCTGCCCTTGTTTTGATTTTTTTTGTTATTACACACATAAGATACGTCAATTACGGTAAATAAATACTTAACAAGCCATTGTTTTTCAATGATTTGATAAAATCCAATCTATTATTATGTAAATCAAATGCTTAGGCTGTTTTTGGGGCTAAAAGCCAGAAACAGAAAGCGCGGAAAATCGACTTCGGCAGGGGTGTGGGCGCGCAAATTTTTTAGGCTGCCGATGCCTGCTGGTGTCTCTACCATATGGGTTAAGGCCAATCCGGTTGATGCAGCATCGTTTACAATGGTCATGAGTGGTTTGTGGTGGTGCGCGGCCATCAAGGGCTCGCCGTCACGCTGGTTAAGTAACTGCAGGGCATAGGTGCTGGGGTTGGTATCGAAATACCCCCTATGGCCCTCAAATTTGGTATTGGGCGTGCCTGCGGCCAGTGCCTTATGTGCTTCCATCATGGCGTAGGCTGGGTGCTGGGTGAACATGAGCGCTGTGCCATCGGCTTTCAGCATCCCTGCCACATTGGCAAAGAAGTTGCGTAAATGCGTGGCTGGTATTTCTTCGAGCACGAACATGGATGTAACAACATCGACCCGCGCTGAAGTTTTAAACAGGTCGCATAAATCGCGATGCTCGTAGCTGATACGTGCATCTGTGGTGTTGGCGATGGCGGTATCAAGGATGGCGCGACCACCATCGATGCCGACCCAGCTTTGGAAATTCTGGCCCGCGAAGTGGCGGATCAGGTTGCCATTGCCACAGCCGAAATCGGCCAGTGTTTTACCATCCCAATTGCCTATTTGTTCGGCCATCAGTGGGAAGGCCAAATCAGCTCGCACCGATGTTTTCTGCATATCGATGCCGTAGGTATCGTTCCAGGCTTTTGCAAAAGCGGGGTCATCCCATACGGTTTTTTTTGCGGGCGCCATTACATCGGCACAGCAGGCGTCATTTTCTGGAAGCCGGCAGCAGATTTGCCTTTTAATGCGGTGATTTTTGCATCAGGCGCGGCCGATGTATCGGCTCCTAATGCTTCGCCAGCCTGTTCTAGGAAACCGGAGAGAACTTTTAAGCCGTCTTCCCCGAAAATGACCATGTTTTTACCGTCCGGCCCTTTGATGACCATGTATTGGTAATGGCCTGCGGGTTCATCCGTTTTCGGGTCCTGCAGCGGCATGCGCATCGTGCGGCCATAGGGGAAGGTTTCAGGCAGCTTCTGGTTGCGGATGCTTGAAATATGGCTCTGGTCCTTGATGCCGTTCGTATCGTAATCGGCTTTGGCGCTGCCGTTCTGGACCCTTTTGATTTTGCTGATTTTTTTCTTCAGCGTTTTCTGTGTATGCGCCAGAGCATCCTGATCGATGTCTTTATCGGCTTTGGCCGCTTCCTGAATTTTCTTCACGCGGTCGGCGATATCGAACAGCGTATCGGATGCCGCCATCATCTGTTCGACACTGAAAATCAGGCCATAGCTGACGAGTTCAAGAATGTTATCGCGCTGTTCCAGAATGTCGTTGATGCCGTTGATATACGCTTCCTCGCCCAGCTGTTCGCGCTTGGCGTAAACATCGCGCAGTTTTGGCAAATTATCAAAATTGGGGAAGTCGAAGCCAAGGTCTTTGAGCATCGGGTGTGATGCGTGCATTTTCTGGTCGCGTCTGTCACGCGCCACTTCAAAGCCGTAGCTGTGCTTCATGAAATGGGCGATGGAATCGAAGAAGCTTTTATCGACATCATCCATGAAATCGACAATCTGTTTATCGGTTACGTAGCCGTTTTTGCTGGTCTCAAGGTTTACGCGCACGCCGAAGCCGCGCTGGAAACGACGCGATACATAGGTTTTTTGCAGCACGCCGTTGTCATCGGCTTTTTCGCTTATCAAATCTAATTTGCGGGAAGTAATAACATCGCGCAGCATGGTCTGGTTATCGGCAAACGGTGCCAGGTCATCAAAGCACTGGTTGAGGATATCAAGCGGTTCCTGCGTTTCGGCGGCATCATACGGCCCCAGCACAGCCTGAATGGGGTGGACAGGGTGGCTCAGGAAAATGATATCACCTTCGCGCATGACTTTGAAGTCGCCGTCATCGGCCAGCATGGCGAGGCCTTCTTCAAAGTTCTTTCTTTTGCGCGCCATGTTTTTAATGGCCTGGGCCACAATATCAGGGTGGTCGTATGGGGTGAGTACATCGCCGATCTGCGGGAAGTCGCGGTCACGGATGACGATTTGCGAGGCGTCACCCTGATACGGCTCGGTTACGAAATGTGCGGGCAGGGGAGCTGATGGTGCCGCCATGGCGCTATTGAATGTTTTTCGTACGGTGCCTTCATCGGTCTGTGTCGCTTCGGCATCATTGGGCACATCAATCGTCATGCCCGTGGCATCGCGCATTTTGAGCAGCATCGCGGCTACGGTTTTTTGTGACCATAATTTGCGGGTGCCATACACGATGGTGCCGCGCGTGCCAGTGGCTTCGTGCTGGAAGGTTATGTGCGAGCCGCGTTGGCGGAAGCGGCAATCAAGGCGCTGCAATTCATTGAGCAGCTGTTCTGATGAAACGATCTGGCCGCTGCGGCCTGCGCCGCTCATTTTCTCGTACCAAGCTAATGCCATAATACCTCGCAAGTTGTGCGATTTTTTACCATAACGATATTTTCGCGTCTATAGTTATGGGGTTTTAGTCTTAGTGAATTGTTTTTAAAGGAAAAAGCCGATTTTTTTGCGCTAAAGTGCCAGTATCTGGGTATAGGTCACTTCGTATTGGCGTTCTCCTTTGATAACGGCATCCAGCGGGATGCGGCCCATTTCCGAAAATCCGCATGTCTCATAAAAGCCGACGCCTTGCCAGCTGGGCGTGTTCAGGCGAATGGCCATGAGTTCTTCCGCGCGTGCGTATTGCTGGATTTGTTTCATTAAAGCCGTGCCAACACCTTGGCGGCGGAAGGCTTCTTCTACAAATAGCAGGTCGATTTCAAGGCGGCCCCAGTTTTGCGTGACAACGGCTTCGCCCACGATTGGGTTTTTGAGCTTCTGGCCTTTTGGCCTTACAACGGCAGCCTGAAACAATTTGCTTACCGGATCGAAGTCGGGCGCTTTGCGTTGTTTGGTGTAGTGGGAAAGCTTGTCACCCAGCCGTTCGAAATCACCCTCTTTGGCTTTGCTTTGCGCTATAAAAATATTTCGGATTTTCATGACGCCAGCCTTTTCTTATTTATTGTTGAAGGTGTTGCTAAAGCCGTCATCGGCCAACGTGTCGGTATCATTCGTAGCCACGTTTTTTTGCTGTGCCGCGCATTTTCTCAAACCAAGCTAATGCCATAATACTCTCCCTAGGATGGGAGGGTTTAGCATGCGCTATATGGAAAGTCTAGTCTATGGTAACTGTGCTTTTGCTATATTGGAAAAATTATGAATATTTTCAAAGAAGAAGAATAAAATCATGAAAAGGCCTACCGAAAAAGCACCCGCAGCAATGTGAATACTGAGCTTAATCTGATTTTCAAGTCTGACTGATTCATCGCTTAATTCGGGTTTTTTATCGATAATGCTATTTATGAATAAATAAGTGACTTTCACACCTATTATTATTCCGTAGTAAGTAGATGCCATTGATATAAAAAGTATTGCCCAGCCGCCTAGGAGAGCGTTTTCTGCAACTGGGGCTTGCTTCAGAAAAGAAAAGGCGCCGATGCTAAATGCATATACTGATGCAGATGTTGCGAAGAGTATTTTCGCAATAAAGAGATAAAGAGAATAAGCTTTGTCTCTGAGAAATAGCTCTCTCTCCGTGGCTCGCTCATTTATATGGAACACCCGGTTTTGTTCAAGCTCTGCGCGTTTGAGTGCCTGATCGTCAGAGCTCACTTGTCGTCGCCCATGCGAAGCGCCTCGATAAAGGCGGATTGAGGGATATCGACGCTGCCATATTGCTGCATCTTTTTCTTACCCTCTTTTTGTTTATCGAGCAGCTTCTTCTTGCGGCTGATGTCGCCGCCATAGCATTTGGCCAGCACGTCTTTCTTGAGGGCTGAAATATCTTCCCGCGCAATAACCTTGCCGCCGATTGTCGCCTGAATGGCAACCTTGATAAGCTGCCTCGGGATGAGTTCCTTCAGGCGTTCGCACAACTGGCGGCCCCGGCGTTCGGCCTGTTCGCGGTGGACGATCATGGCCAGTGCATCAACCGGTTCCTGATTGACGAGGATGTCGATTTTCACCAGATCATCTTCGCGGAAGCCATCAAGCGCGTAATCGAAGCTGGCGTAACCGCGGCTGATTGATTTCAGGCGGTCGTAAAAATCGAACACCACTTCGTTGAGCGGCAGGCGATAGACCAGCATCGCGCGGTTGCCCGCGTAGGTCAGTTCAAGCTGCTGGCCGCGGCGTTCCTCGCACAACTGCAACAGGCCGCCTAAGTATTCATCGGGTACCAGAATGGTCGCCTTAATCAGCGGTTCCTCGATCGATTTGATGCGGCCTACATCAGGCATATCGACGGGGTTGTACAGTTCGATCATCTCGCCATTCGTCAGGTGGATTTTATAGACCACGGACGGAGCAGTGGGGATGAGGTCGAGATTGAATTCGCGGTTAAGGCGTTCCTGCACGATTTCCATGTGCAGCAACCCTAAGAAGCCGCAGCGGAAGCCGAGGCCAAGTGCCTGTGATGCTTCCGGTTCGTAGTGCAGCGATGCATCGTTCAAAGCCAGTTTGCCGAGGCTGTCGCGCAGATGCTCGAAGTTCGAGGCGTCTGTCGGGAAGAGCGAGCAGAACACCATCGGGATGGATTTTTTAAAGCCGGGCAGGGCGGCTGCGGCCTGATTGCGTTCATCGGTAATCGTGTCGCCGACTTTGGTGTCGGAAATAGTTTTGACGGCGGCTGTGATGAAACCCATTTCGCCCGCGCGCAGTTCATCAACCATCACCTGTTTGGGCGTGAAAATGCCCACGCGTTCAACATCGCGTACGGCGTTGGCGTTCATGAACCTGATTTTCTGGCCCTTTTTCAAGACGCCATCGAATACGCGTACCAGAATGACAACGCCTAGATAACTATCATACCAGCTATCAACCAGCAGGGCTTTGAGCGGGGCGTTGATGTCGCCTTTCGGCTCGGGCAGTTTGGTGACAATGGCTTCGAGCAGCAAATCGATATTGATGCCGGATTTACCCGATACGCAAACGGCGTCCGAGGCATCGATGCCGATGACTTCTTCAATCTGGGTTTTGGTAGCCTCGACATCGGATGCGGGCAGGTCAATTTTGTTGATGACCGGCAGAATTTCGAGGTTGTTGTCCATCGCCTGATAGACGTTGGCGAGAGTCTGCGCCTCGACCCCTTGGGTTGAATCGACAATCAGCAGCGCACCTTCGCAGGATGCGAGTGAGCGCGAGACTTCATAGCTGAAGTCCACATGGCCTGGCGTGTCCATCAGGTTGAGCTGGTAGGTTTGGCCGTCTTTGGCGTTGTAGTTGAGGCGCACGGTCTGGGCCTTGATGGTGATGCCGCGCTCTTTCTCGATATCCATGTTGTCGAGAACCTGTTCCGTCATCTCGCGCAATTCGAGCCCGCCGCAGGTTTGAATCAGGCGGTCGGCCAAAGTCGATTTGCCATGGTCGATATGGGCAATGATCGAAAAGTTACGGATGAGGGACTGCTTGGTCACTGTGTTACCTTATTGTGGCGCTCAGACGCCGCGCTGCAGGCTCCGCCTGCTTATGGCTTCGCTCGCAGTGGCTCGCGGGGCCTCAATGGCCCATCCAAGCGGAATTGATTAAAAAAACAAAACGCTGCGGTCTTTCTAAAGAACCGCAGCGCTTGTTTCAAGGATTTATGACTGGAAGCCGCTTAGAGGCCTGCTTTTTGGCCCGGTGCCGCCGGTTTGAAGTTGTTGGCAGGGGCAGGGGCTGGCGCTGGTGCTTTGGGCGCGCTGATATCAAGGCGCTGGCCTGTATTGTGCAGGGCGTCGAATTTGCCCAGATCGGCTTTGCTCAGTGGTTTTGCCATGGTTTCTCTCTCCTGTTTTCTGTTTTTTATGCCGCGTGTTGGATCAGCGGGTATTCGTAACCTTCAACCGCCTCGCCGTTTTGGCGCAGGACGACTGGTACCGTGTAGGTGTTTTTAATGTAGGCAGAAAACTTGCGGTCGATAGGGATGCCGAAATTGCGGATCTCGCCGTCTTCCATGATGAAATCGAGGCGGCTGCTCCCGATATCGTATTCAACCCATGAAAGTGTGTTGTTGAAGGGCAGGGTATGGAAGATGCACACGGTCGGCCCGTCGCCGATGATGCAGTAAATGTCCATATCCATGGCGTTGTTATACGAGTGGGACGTTGATACAGGCCCGCGGTTCTGTTCGGTTGCTGCTACTGACATGATGCCCGTATCTTCCTTATGGCTAATAATTCCTGCCCCTTATGTAACCACACAAAGTTTAAGAGAATATTAATATTATGAAAATAGACGGCTAGATGCGTTTGGACCTGAGGCAGAGCCATAAGGCTGCGGCGGAGGTGAGGGCCAAGAGTGTGAAATTGAGGTGCATGACACCCATAAACAGTTCGGGGTTGGCGGTTACAGGGGCGGTGCCCATGGCGTGGGCCATGAGTGCGCCTGTGACCAGCATACCGATCACCATGCCCATTGAGCGGGCTTTTGCGCCCAAGGCGGATGCTAGGCCTGACTGGCTGGGCGGCACGCTGTTCATGATGAGCGTCATGTTGGGGGATGAGAATAATGCGAAGCCGAGGCTTTGGACCGTGAGCATGATGCCCACGACAACAAGCTGCGTATCCATCCGGAAAAATAGCAGGGCACCGATAGATGCCGCCAGCACCATGGAAACACCTGCGGCGCACAGCGTGCGGCGCGGCCATTTGTCGGCCAGTTTTCCCGCATACGGGGCCGCCAGTGCCATGCAGACAGTGCCAAGGGCAATGACGTAGCCTGCCGCGCGCGGCCCGTGTTGCAAGGGCACCTGCATATAGAGGCTGAGGAGGAAGACCGAGCAGAAGGCATTGATGTATAACAGTACCTGCGATGCCAGTGCGCCGCGCAAAGCATGGTTGGCGACAAGCGCACGCACATCAATCAACGGGTTTTCCAGATGCAACTGCAAACGCACAAAGGCCCATGCTGTCACGATGCCTGTTGCCAGCGCTACCAGAGCAGGCCAGCCCTGCGCTGTTAAAACGGACGCTGTGACCAGTGCGCCCACCGTGAAGCCTACCAGTACAACGCTGGGTATGTGGACTGCGCCGCGCGGCGAGCCCAGCTTCGTTTTGGGCAATGTGTAATGCAGCAATATATAGCCGGCTGTCAGCAGCATGGCGCTGGCGATGAACAGGCTATGCCAGCCAAAAGCATCAACCAGCAGCCCCGCGCATAAGGGGCCGAGCGTGAGGCCTGCATAAATGGCACCGATGGATTTGCCGAAGGCGGCACCACGTTTTTCAGGCGGCACCATATCGGCCAGCAAGGCAGGGCCGGTCGATGCAAACGTGGCTGAACATAAACCCTGCACCATGCGTAAAAACAATACACCTGCGACCCACGGCATAAAAGCCAGTGCTAATGAGGCGACTGCAAATGCGGCAATAGCCAGTTTATAAAGCGCGCGTTTATCAAGCGTGTCGGCAAGCCTGCCCATGGGCAGCATGAAGGTGAGCTGGCTTGCCAGAAACAGAATTTCAACAAGGCCCAGGGACGCCGCGCCCATATGCAAATCAGCGCCCATGGACGGCAAGGCCACAGCCACCCCTGAGAACATGAAGGGCGGTATGAACTGCGATGCGATGATCGCGCGGATCGCCGTCTGGTTGGCTGTTGCGTCGTCCATCAACGGTTAGTGCCGGAAATGGCGCATACCTGTCATGACCATGGCGAGGCCTTTTTCGTCGGCGGCGGCAATCACCTCGTCATCGCGCACGGACCCGCCGGGCTGGATGACGGCGGTCACGCCTGCTTCGGCTGCCGCCAGCAGGCCATCGGCAAACGGGAAAAACGCATCGGACGCGACGACCGAGCCAATCGTCAACGGCTCAACCAGCCCTTCGGACTTCGCCGCTTCTTTGGCTTTCCATGCTGCAATGCGCGAGGAGTCGATACGTGACATTTGCCCTGCGCCAACACCTACAGTTGCCAGATCTTTCGCGTACACAATCGCGTTGGATTTGACGTGCTTTGCGACACGGAAGGCGAATATCAGGTCGGCCATTTCTTTGTCGGTTGGGGCGCGTTTGGTCACGACTTTGAGGTCAGCCGGCATGATGCGGCCTGCATCGACATTCTGGACCAGATAGCCGCCAGCCAATGCTTTCAATGACAGGCGTTTGGTTGTGGGGTCGGGCAGGGTGCCGGTGGTCAAGAGGCGCAGGTTTTTCTTGGCGGCAATGATGGCGCGGGCTTCGTCTTCGACGTCAGGCGCGATAATCACTTCAGTGAAGATTTTGACGATTTCCTCGGCTGTTGCGGCATCAAGCGTGCGGTTGAGGGCTACTATGCCACCAAAGGCCGAGACAGGGTCGCAGCGCAGGGCATGGCGGTAGGCATCGTACAGCGATGCGTTGGATGCCACGCCGCAGGGGTTGGCATGCTTGATGATGGCGACTGCGGGCGCATCAAATTCGGCCACCAGTTCGTAGGCGGCATCAGTGTCGTTCAGGTTATTGTATGACAGCTCCTTGCCCTGATGCTGTTTGGCCAGTGCCACGCCGGGGCGGTTGGTGCCATCGGTATAGAAGGCGGCAAACTGGTGCGGGTTTTCGCCGTAGCGCATCATCTGGTGGCGGGTGCCGGCGCTGACCAGCGTTTGTGGCAAGTCATCGCCCAGCTTGGCTGCAAACCATTGCGCAATCGCGCCATCATAGGCGGCTGTGGCTGCGTAGGCTTTGGCGGCAAATTCGCGGCGGGTAACGTAGCTGATATGCCCTTCGTGTTTATCGAGTTCATCGACCAGCTGCGCGTAATCGGCAGGGTTGGTCAGTACAGTTACGAAATCGTGGTTTTTGGCGGCAGCGCGGATCATGGCGGGGCCGCCGATATCGATATTTTCAACGCACAGTGCGAAGTCGGCGCCCTTGGCGACGGTTTCGGCAAAGGGGTAGAGGTTCACGACCAGAATATCGATATTGTGAATGTTGTTGGCGACCATGGCATTGAGATGCGCCTGATCATCGCGGCGGGCCAGCAGGCCGCCATGGACGGATGGGTGCAAGGTTTTGACGCGGCCATCCATGATTTCGGGGAAATTGGTGATTTCGGATACGTCTTTGACGGCCAAACCAGCGTCTTTGATGGCCTTGTGCGTGCCGCCGGTTGATACCAGCTCAACGCCGTGGCGGGCCAAAGCCTTGGCGAGGTCAATCAGGCCGGTTTTGTCGGATACCGACAAAAGGGCGCGTTTCGGGGTAACCGGTTCGTGGTAGGACGGAAAAGACTTGGAGACCATGGCGCATATCCTTCGTTATAGGGATGGAATATGCGCGCTGGGCCAAGTTTGCAAGGCTTTATAGGTAAATTTTCAGGTGGTTCAGCGTCGCACGAAGGTGGAGGCTGGCATTGTGGGGCTGGGCGGGCTGCCCGCAGGGGCTGTTGCGCCCGCTGTGGCGGGCACAGGGGCATCGGCCGGTACATACACGCCGCGTTCGCCTTCCAGCGGCCTGAAGGCATTTGTAATGCCTAAAACCGTTTCGGCACCGCCCATAAACAGCGTGCCGTGCTTGGCCAGACGTTTTGAGAGCTTTTCAAGAATCTTGCCCTTGTTTGTCTGGTCGAAGTAAATCAGGACGTTGCGGCAGAAGATGCAATCGAAGGTGCCGAATTGTTCCATCGGGTCGAGCAGGTTGAAGTTTGAATACTTCACCATGTTTTTAATATCGTCTTTGATGGTCCATGAATCGCCAGTCTGGTTGAAGTATTTTACCAGCATCATGATGGGCATACCGCGCTGGACTTCAAACTGGCTGTATTTACCAACCTTGGCCTGATCAAGGATTTCCTTGGAAAGGTCGGTTGCAATAATCTCGAACTTCACGCCTGGCCATTTGGCGGCGTTTTCCTTGATGGTGATGCCGAGCGTGTAGGGTTCCTGCCCTGACGAGCATGCGGCCGACCAGACGCGGAGGGTGCAATTCGGCCCCTTGGCCTTTATGACGGATGGCACGACCAGATCGCGGAATTTGTCGAATGGCTTCTGGTCACGGAAGAACATGGTTTCGTTCGTTGTCATGGCATCGACAATATCGCTCACCAAAGTGCGGTCAGGCATGGCGCGCAATTTATCGCTTAATGCGGCCAGATCGGCGATAGCCCATTTCTTAATGATAGGGCCCAGACGCGATTCCAGCAGGTAGGCCTTGTCGATCGTTATGACGAGGCCTGATTTTTCGTAGAGGAGGTTTTTGAAAATATCAAAATCGGCAGGTTTCATTTATATCACCTTCTGCGCAACAGCGGCGCCGATTTCCTTGAGGGGGAGTACTTGTGAGCATAGGCCTGCCATGGTAACGGCGCCAGGCATTCCCCAGACGATACTTGTCGCCTGGTCCTGCGCCATGACGTAGCCGCCGGCGGCTACGACATCCTTGGCACCTAGCATTCCATCCGAGCCCATGCCGGTTAGGATAACGGTCAGAATATCCCGCCCGTAAAGCGGGATGAGGCTGCGGAGCATCGGGTCCACGGCAGGCTTGCAGAAGTTTTCGGCAGGACCATCGTTGAGCGTCAGGCAATTCTGGCCCGCATCGTTCTTTTTGATAAGCATATGTACGCCGCCACGGGCCAGATGGGCGCGACCGGGTAGCACGGACATCCCTTCTTCGGCTTCGACGCAGGTGACACCTGTATGGGTTGTGATGTGCTGGGCCAGCAGTGCCGTGAATGTGGGCGGCATATGCTGCGTAATAACGATAGGTATATTTTTGATCCCTTTTAAGGGCTTCAAGAACTCAAACAGCGCTTGTGGGCCGCCGGTGCTAGAACCGACTGCCAGAATGCGCGGTCGCCAGCTTATAGGAGGCATTGGGCGCAGAGCGAATTTGGCGTTGGCTGCAGGCAGAATAAAGCTTGCGCGCGGGGAAGGTGCATTAGCGGCAGCGGCTGTTTTCGGTAAAGGTGCGCGCTTCATCTCGCCATTTTCATCCGTTGGTACAGGTTTGCCAAACGATCTTACAAGCTGGATGATGGAATTGTGAAAGTCGCTTGATTTATTGATGTCCGTTGTGCTGGTGGGTTTTGGTATGTAATCAACCGCGCCCAGCGTCATCGCGCGCAGTGATATTTGCGCGTTTTCAAGCGTCAGGGTCGAGCACATGATGACTTTGGCATCAGGGTGCTTTTTGATGAGTTGGCCGAGCGCTGTAATGCCGTCCATCACGGGCATTTCAATATCCATGATGACGACATCTGGCTTGTACTGGTCGTATAGCTGCAAGGCCATCTCACCGTTAGCGGCAGACGCCACAACCTTGACGTAACCTTCGCTTTCAATGATGCGGCTGATCATGCCGCGAATAACGGCAGAATCATCAACGACCATAACGCGTGTCGTGAAAGCATCGGTATTTGGGGGTATTGTCATACTTTGGTATCCGGTGCCCATTGAAATTTCGGGGCGGGGCTATTCCCGCTATGATCAGAGTAGGCCGATTTGCGAAAACTTGGTGGCAACAATTTCGCCGTCAAAAGGTTTCATGATGTATTCATTGGCGCCCGCCATCAAAGCGCGCTGAATGAAGCTCATATCGTTTTCAGTGGTACAGAACACAACTTTGGGTGCATCGCCGCCCGGCATGGACCGTAATTTTTCCAGAAACTCGATGCCTGACATGTTGGGCATGTTCCAGTCCAGCAAAATGGCATCGGGCATTGCTTTTTGTACAGCGGCCACGGCGAATACGCCATCTTCCGCTTCCTCGCACGAGAAACCTAAATCTTCTATGATACGGCGCGCGACCTTACGCACTACGCGGCTGTCATCTACAACCAAACACGATTTCATTTCAATATCCTTGGTTTTATTGACTGAGGTACTGAGTGCGATTGTAACCCCGCGAAACTTAAACCTGTCTTAATGCACATTGCGGCGCAGAAGGCGGGCTACATCAACCACAATCATTAATTCACCATCCAGACGGAAGATGCCGTTGGCGATGTCGCGCCATGTCGTGTCCATTGTTGGCGGGACGTTTTCAAACGAGCGGTTGGGTAGCGACAACACATCGCCCACGCGGTCGATGATCAGGGAATAAAGCTCGTGCTCGTGTTCCACAACCACGCTCATGGTTTTTGTTTCGAGTGACAAGTCGGGTAGGCCCAGACGGCAGCGCACGTTAATGGCGGTCACAATACGGCCGCGCAGGTTTAGGGCACCTGCAACTTCCGGCGGGGCCAGCGGCACGCGGGTTACATGTTGTTGGCGCAGCACGTCCTGTACCTGAAGCACGGGGATGCCAAACATCTGCTGGTCAATCATGATCGACAGGAATTCGGTTGTCTGCGGGCCTTCATCGAGTTCGCCTGCACGGCGTTTTTTGAATTTTGTTACTTCACCTGTAAGGCTCATGCTGCACCTATAGCTGCTTTTTGATGTCTTTGTTCGGCCAGTGTTTGCGAAAGCGTTGTAAGCAACGTATCGCGGTCGAATTTGGCGACGTATTTACTGAAACCGACTTCCATACCGCGGTCGATGTCGTTTTGCGTCGCGTGGCTGGTCAGAGCCACCATCGGCGTATCTTTCCAGCGGCCTTCGCGGCGGACGGCTTCGGCGAATTCGTAACCGCTCATGTCTGGCATTTCGATGTCAGAAATAATGACATCGAATTCGTGGCCCTGTTCCTGCAATTCAAAGGCGCGCATTGGGCTATCGGCTGTGGTGACTTCGTAACCTGCTACCGAGAGAAGTGGCGAGAGCATGTTGCGGAAGAAAGGCGAGTCATCAACGACCAGTACGCGGCGTGATTTTTTCATGTCCTCGCGGTCGAAATCTTCCTCGCCGTGGTCTTTGAACCAGTCTTTGTAGGCTCCTTTAAGGAAGTAGCCGACATCGATGATATCGGTCGCTCGGTTGCGGATGATGCTTGAGCCCAGGAAGCCTGCACGGTCGGAGCTGATCTGGACATTGATGACATCTTCAACAATGTCGATAATTTCCGAGACCAAGAGCCCCATCGAGCGCGTACCATCCGAGAAGACGAGGGTTGGCTGCGTGCCGGTCGTATTTAACTGCAAATCGGGCGTGAACTTGATGAGTGGCATAAGCGAGCCACGATATTGGACAAGCATCTGCCCGTTGGATGATTCGATTTTGGATATATCGACATCTTCCAGGCGCGCCACGAGGGATAGTGGCACGGCTTTGGGCATGTTATCGGCGGCGGAGAACAGCAGAAGTGATGTGCGTGTGCCTTCGCGGTTGCGTTGAGCTTCCTGTTCGGCCTCGCGGTCGGCGTTGGCATCGGCCACGGTGATTTCGCCGGTGGATTTTGCAATACCGCCCGGATCGAGAATCATGATCACGCTGCCATCACCCAGAATGGTGTTGCCGGAAAACAGTTCAATATCCTGCAACATGCGGGCGACCGGTTTTACAACAATTTCTTCGGTGTCAAAGACGCGATCGACAATAATGCCGAACACATATGAGCCGACTTTAGTCACGATGATGTAACGGTTGGTGGGGATGCGCGCGCCCTTGGACGTCAGTTTTTCAGGCGCATCCGGTAATTTAAGAAGTTTTTGCAGGCTTACCAGCGGCAGCAAGTGGTTACGCAGGCGGAAGACCGGCGTGCCATTGATGTGTTCTATGCGGTTTTCGCCCTTGTCTGAACCCAGTACCAGTTCCTGCACCGATAATTGCGGGATGGCGTAACGCTCGCCGGCCGATTCAACAATCAGTGCCGATACGATGGCCAATGTGAGTGGGATTTTGATTGTGAAGGTCGAGCCTTCGCCTTCAACGGAATGCAGATCAATCGTGCCGCCGATTTTTTCAATGTTGGTGCGTACAACGTCCATGCCCACGCCGCGACCCGACACGGAGGTTACTTTCTCGGCCGTGGAGAAGCCTGCGTCAAAAACGAACTGGTGAATTTGCTTGTTCGTCATGTTCGCGAGTTCGTCTGCGGTCGCGATACCTTTTTCGATAGCTTTTTGCTTGATCCGTTCGGTGTTCAGGCCTTTGCCGTCATCTTTGATTTTGATGATGATATGGCCACCTTCATGATAGGCGTGCAGCAAAATTTTGCCGATTTCGGGTTTGCCAGCCTGCAGACGGTCAGCCGGTTTTTCGATGCCGTGGTCGCCCGAGTTGCGTACCATGTGGGTCAGGGGATCTTTGATAAGGTCGAGCACCTGACGGTCGAGTTCCGTGTCCTGCCCGATCATCTCAAGGTCAATTTTTTTGCCAAGTTCGATGGACAGATCGCGGATGATGCGTGGTAGTTTTGACCATGCAGCGCCAATAGGCTGCATCCGCGTTTTCATGACGCCTTCCTGCAGATCAGATACGACATGGTTGAGGCGTTGCAGCGGCGCTGCAAATTCGGTTTCCTTCGAGCCGCGCATAATCTGCATCAACTGGTTCCGCGTAAGCACCATTTCGGATACGAGCGTCATCAAGTTTTCAAGCACGTCAACGTTGACGCGCAATGTCTGGTTGGAGACGTTGGATTCACGCGCTGTATGGTCTTCGGCATCTTTGGGGGCTGCAGCGGCGGGAGCATGCGTTGGTGCGGGCGCGGCTGCTGCAGGGGCGGGCGCGGCGTGATTTTCGGCCTGAATGGACATGGCGGCAGCGACCAGATCGGTCGGGCCAGGGGTTGCATCCCACAGAGCTTGTAGAGGGTCGAGCGGGGCTGCGGCTGGCGCAGGGGTGGGCGCAGCTTCAGCGGAAGGCATATCGCGACCTTCATACACAGCATCGAGTTTTTCTATGAGGTCTGCGTCCGAGCCATTCGGTTCTTTGCCGGTCGCTTCAAGGTCGCCCATGATGTATTTGATGCGGTCGATCGATTCAAAAATCAAGGTTACGTAAGCAGGAGTTACCTGCAATGTGCCGTCGCGAAAGCGGCCCATGACGTTTTCGGCGTGGTGGGCGGTTTTTTCGAGACGCGGTAGCCCCAAGAACCCGCAGGTGCCCTTAATGGTGTGCATCAGCCGGAAGATGGAGCCGAGCAGGTTTTTATCATTCGGGTTTTGTTCGAGGTTCACCAACTGAACGTCGATAGCTGCCAGCGATTCATTTGTTTCTGTGATGAATTCGACAATTAAATCGTCCATAGGGACCCCTAGCGTCTTGATTTATAGAAATAAAAACCAGTTTACTGCGACATATTGTACTCTGCTTTGGCGCGCTTCGCTATGCACAATGCATCAAATTAATGAAACCATCATGGTCGCCAAATGTTACCTAATAGTAACGATGATAGGTAAAATACAGATGTAGGTGACCAAAAGGCGCTAAGTCTATTTGGTTTTGCGTGGTCGATATTACTGTCAATGCGGCTTCATGAGGTATTTAGGCTCATCGAGTGGTTTCGCGAAGAAATAGCCTTGGCCCATGGCCACGCCCATCTTTTTCAGCAAGGCTACCTGTTCCTTGGTTTCGATGCGTTCGGCCACCACGCCCACGTTTAGGTCGGCGCACATGCGGACAAGGTTGGTCAGCATCGCCTGATCGCGGCCCGAGGTCAGAATATTCATAATATACTGGCCATCAATCTTGATCGCATCGACGTGAAGTTTATGCAGATATTGGAAGGAGGCCGAGCCTGCGCCGAAATCATCGAGGCTAACTTTGAAGCCGTCATCCTGCAAAGCTTTTACGAAGTCGTTTACCTTGTCCAGATCTGTGATCTGGCTGCTTTCGGTGATTTCAAAAATCATGCGTTTGGGGATATTGGTTTTAAGGTGCGGCTCGAGTTTGTTGCGTAATTTTTCAACGAAGCGGTCATTCTGGACCGAGATGCCGGACAGGTTGACCGATACTTTTACATCCATACTTGGTGCATTGAACACAAGGTAGTTGATGACCTTGCCACAGATAGCCAGGTCAAGCTCGGGGCTCAGGCCTACATCTTCGCAAAAGACAATCGATTCATAGGGTGACTTGCCATCGGCAAAGCGCACCAGCGCTTCATAATAAGCCACGCCACCACTATCGAGATTGACGATAGGCTGGAATTTAAGATCGAAGCGGGACTGGTTGATGACCTGTTTGAAGTCGCTAATTTTTTGTGCGTTTTGCGAGAGGAAGTCCTCGAAGCCTTTTTCAAGCGACAGGATGTTGAAGGTGCTGCCCTGCTTTTCAAACTGGTTGATTGTGTACATGACGGCGCGCGCCAGTTCGCGTTCGGATAGCGTGTCGTCGGACAGGTTGACCTGCGAAGTTGCGGCCACAATGCCTTTTTTATCAGGGTCGGCATCGCGGCTTAGAGCCTCGATATCCAGCCTGATGGAATCGGCTTTGACGTTTTCGGCATGGACGACACCGAAACGGCCATCATCGAGGGCGGCTGCCGTGCGCCCGTCTGCCGCATAGGTGCGTAACATGGTCGCAATGTCATCGCGGAAGGATGTCCAGCGTTCGGTGCCGATTTTGCCTTTGAAAGCATTGCCTTCCGGCAGGTCAACGAAGGTCATGCCCAGTTTTTGGCCCAAAGTGTCGCTGGCAACGATGACTTCAAGGGCAGCCGAGGCAAAGCTGGTTTTATCAAGCAAGGTGGATTCGGATGTTGATCTTTCGTGTTTCGCATCAGCCACTTGCGAGAGTGACCCTTTGGACATGATCAGGTAGATCGTGCCTTCCTTATCAGGCATGGCCACGCCAGACAGCATGGCCTTGCGAAGCGAGGTATGGCCTTCGTTGAGGTTGACCAGAATAGGGCCGAAACGTACGCCCACCTTGGCGCGGGTTCGCAGGGAGGCCACCAGGCCGCGGTCACGGGGGGCAAAGATTTCGGAGACGTTTTTACCCGTCAGGCCATCATCAGCCGAGCCTGTGAGGCCCTTGGCTGCGCCCAAAGCGTATTGAATACGCCCGTGTGCATCGACCTCCAGCATGAGGTCGGCTCCTGCAAACGCGAAGGCTAAAAACCGGTCGCGTTGCTCCTTAATATCTTTTTCGGAGGTCATAAATTTGAATTCGCCTAAGATTTGTTCTCATTCTAGAGCAACATACAAACATTGATAACCCGTTAAAATTGTCACAGATCAATAGTTTCGATAAAGAGTAGTGAGCATGAATAAAGCCCCTACCACAATACCGGTATTCTATCGCGACCGCTGGCTGGCTGCGGTGGATATCGACCAGGCCATCGCGCGCCGTGGCTATGACAGGATGGTCATGGCCAGTGCCAGTATTTCTTTTGTGAAGCGTATGGCCGGGCGCTGGGTCAGGCACCAAAACCTGATGAGGCATGTACCGGCGGGTGCGATTCCACTCGCTGAAGTTGCTTTCCACTTCGCCGATGGCAGCAAATTCAGGTGCATTACGGGGCATGATTTACCGCAGGCGGAACATGTGTTGCGGCTGGCGACAACGCAGGCTGCCAAGGCCGGCGCAAAGCTTATGGAGGTTGCAGGCGCGACCGACACAGTGTTTTTAGACCTGACAGCCGTGGATGATTACTGTGCGAACCGCAACGGGCCGGGCATATCGTATGTTGCCTGCCGCCTGCGCGGGGATCTTGCATGGGCGCATGAAAGCGCTATCCGTTTCAAAGACGCGGGCGATCGATGGCAATTGCAATTGCAACTGGCCGAGGCCAATGGCGATTTTATCAGGCCTGATTACCAAGGCAATTTGCCCAAAAATTGCCGCAGCAACGCGGCTTTCGTGCATGAAGATCTTTACATCAGGCCATCCAGCATTGTGGCTGTGTACAGTATGCGCGCGTTTGATGATAAGCGCGGCCGGTCGGTGCCTGCATCGGCGGGGTTGCATGTGTTCTATGGTGCGGGCCGGTGTCTGCACTATCCGTTTGGGCACAATATTGATTCTGCCAAAATGGCTGCGCGCGGGTTTCTATCACTCAATAAGCGTTTGATGGATATTGACGATCGGCGGATGTTCTTTGCCGATGTATTGCGTTTTCGCCACGCATCGGGTGCTGCCAACCCTGAATGGGGGCCATCAGCACCTGTGGTTGCGGGCAACCATGTTTATGTGTTTTTCAAAGATGTGCCGGCACCGTTGAAGTTGACTTTGCCAACCGTCGATGCCGCGCAAAAACTGGTGCAAAGCATGAACCAGCGTATCGCCAAGGCGCGCGCACCGCGCATTATTACACCCAGCATGAAAAAGGGCGAAGTGCTGCCCTTCAGGCTGACTTAGGCGGCGTTACGCCTGGCGTTCAGCTGTTTTGCAACGTCCAGTGCGGTGTATGTCAGAATGCCATCGGCGCCTGCACGGCGGAAGCACATCATCATTTCCATGACGGCGCGGTCGTAATCGAGGGCACCGGCTTCGCACGCGAATTTGAGCATCGCGAATTCGCCACTGATATTGTAGGCGAAGGTCGGCATGCCGAAGGTCTGTTTTACGCGGTACAGAATGTCGAGATAGGGCAGACCGGGTTTTACCATCACCATGTCGGCACCTTCGGCAATATCCATCGCGGTTTCGCGCATGGCTTCATCGCCGTTGGCGGGGTCCATCTGGTAGGTTTTGCGGTCACCCTTGTTGAGGGAGCAGCCGGCTGCATCACGAAACGGCCCATAGAAGCTGGATGCGTATTTGGCGGCATAAGCCATGATGGGGGTGTCGATGAAGCCATTGGCGTCCAAAGCGTCCCTGATGGCTGCGACCTGCCCGTCCATCATGCCTGAAGGGGCGATGATATCGGCGCCCGCACGGGCCGCTATAACGGCCTGATGGCCTATGTTTTCAATGGTGGCATCGTTATCGACATGGCCGTGGGCGGTTAAAGGGCCGCAATGGCCGTGGTCGGTGTATTCGCAAAAGCAAGCATCGGCTATGACCAGCAAGTCGGGCGCGGCGGCCTTTACCTTACGGATCATGCGGTCAAGCAGGCCGCCTGCGCGCATCGAATCGCTGCCCGTGGCATCCTTATGGTGGCTCACGCCAAACAGCATGATACCGCCCAGACCTGCGGCCTGCGCTTCCAGTGCTACGGTCACGATGCTGTCTTCCGTTTCGCGATAGACGCCGGGCATGGATTTGATGGGCATCCGTTCGGCCAGTTCTTCTTCAACGAACAAAGGGAGGATCAAATGCTGAGTTTCCAGCACGTTTTCGCGCACAAGGCGGCGGATACCTTCGGTGCCGCGGTTACGGCGCATGCGGGTCTGGGGGAAGGATGCGCTGCTATGCGCGGTTTTTTCCGATGTTTTTTGCGGCGTGCCTTTAAACCAGCTTTTGGGAGAGAGGATATTCATAGCAAAACCTCGCGTCAGGGTCGTGTGCGTTTGACCCTCGTTTTTTAGACCACCGGTTACGCCTTGTCTATCAGGGGGCGTGAACTAGTTGATTATGTACCGTTTTATGCGGCTTTACTTGGGGCAGCAGGCAGATTAACCTTTTATCAGGATATATCGGTGAATAATTCAAGTTACACACCATTCAGGGAGTTCCCCCGTGATCGCCACCGCATACCATGACTCAATCCAGCTAATTGAACGTTTGCACCGCCGCTTCCTTGATGTCGTCAAGGCCGAGCTGGACCGCGTCGGCGTTCAGGACATCAACAACATTCAGGCGATGATTCTCTATAACATCGGCGATGACGACCTGACCGTGGGCGAACTTACGCTGCGGGGCTATTACATGGGCTCCAACGTGTCGTACAACGTCAAGAAAATGGTCGAGAACGACTATATCGTGCAGGAACGCTCGGTCCACGATAAACGCTCGGTTAGGGTGCATCTGTCGGAAAAGGGAAAGAAGCTCTATTCCAACCTCGAGAAAATGTACCAAAAGCACGAAACGCTTATCCGCACGACCGATATTACGCGCGAAAAACTGGATACGCTGAACGCAACGCTCAAGCAGCTTGAACGCTTCTGGGCATCGCAATCAGCCTTTGCTGGCCTCGATACGCTGGATGAAGATTTTTAAAATTGTTGCGTTATGCGACATTAAAAAAAGCGCCCTTCAGGGGCGCTTTTTTAGTATCGGTCAGATGTTCCAGAGGGCAGGGTCAACCTGGTCTTGCGCGCCGGTGACCATGTTCTTGATTTCATGGCCTTGCCCCGCCTCGAATGGCGGAAACCACACAAACGGAATGCCTTTTTTATTGGCGTATTCCATCTGTTTTTTGACGTTTTGCGGGGCGTGATACAGCTCAACATTCAGGCCGCGGCTCCGTAAGGTTGAGGCCACTGCGGATGCGGCTTCGCGCCGTTCTTCGGATGGCAATACCACCAGCACCTGCGTTGGTGTTTTAGGGCCGGGTTTGATGTGGCCGTAATGGGCCAGCACGTCAAACAGGCGCGTAAAGCCGATGGAAATACCAACGCCCGGCAAATGGCGATTGATGTAGCTGCCTGCTAGGTCGTCATAGCGCCCGCCGGAACAGACCGAACCCGTAAATTGCGGGATATCGAGCAAGGCTGTTTCATAGACGGTGCCGGTATAATAATCCAGCCCGCGTACGATGCTTAAATCGGCAATCGCAGCACTGGCAGGTAAATGGCCCAGGGCTTTCATCACGAAGGTCAGCTCCTTCAGCCCTTCTTCCATCTGGTCATTGCGCGGAATGATGGCCGTCAGGGCACCGGCATCGCCTTTGATGCTGGCCAATTGCAATATGGCATTGATGGCACCTTCGCCTATGCCCAGTTCGCGGGCCAAAATTTCGGCGACAGCAGGGGCGCCGATTTTCTCGAGCTTATCGACCGTGCGGGTGACGGCCACGCTGTCTTTAATGCCGAGGGCGTCAACCAGCCCCAGCAGAATTTTACGGTTTGAAATACGAACCTGCACGCGACCTATATCTAATCCTGCCAGTGCCTCATACATCACGGCGGGCATTTCAGCATCGAAGGCCAGCGGCAAACTATCGACATGGATCACGTCGATATCGCATTGGTAGAATTCACGCAGGCGGCCCAGCTGAGGCCGCTCGCCACGCCAGACTTTTTGCATCTGATAGCGTTTAAAAGGGAAGGTGAGGTCAGAGAAATGCTGCGCCACATAGCGGGCCATCGGTACCGTCTGGTCGAAGTGCAAAGCAAGCCTTGCTTCGTTTTTTTCGTTCGGGTCGGCATGGACGCGCTGGAGCACGTATATTTCCTTATCGACTTCGCCTTTGGCCTGCAGCACTTCAAGTTCTTCTACCGCCGGCGTTTCGATCGAGCAATAGCCGTAAGATTCAAAGACCTTACGCAAATGGTCCATCCAGCGTTGTTCAACGACGCGGAATTCCGGCAGCCATTCAGGAAAGCCGCTGATGGCGTGCGGCTTGTAAACGCTTTTCTTTTCAGCTTTTTCGGCGGTCATGCGGCTGCTTCGTCTTCCAGTACTTTTTCAATCGGGGTGTAGGCGATGGTGATTTTGAATGTGTTCTCGCCCGCCTCGAAGGTGAGGGGGAAGCCGAAGTGTTTCGAGAACAGGCTGGTGACGTATGGATGTATGGTCTTGGGCGTCAATGCATCGACTTCCAGTTCACCGCGCAGGGCTTCGGCCATGCCTTCGCGCACGGTCACGGTTTCACCTTCGGCCACGACCGACATGGTGTATCCGTCTTTCGTGATCTTCACGATACCACCGCGAATAATGCATTCACGTGCAAACAGCATCGCGTTGAGCAGCACTTTGAAAAAACCGGGGTTGAGGTCTTCATCCGGTGTTGCGTTCATGAGGTCCCATTCCATCTTCACCTTGTCGGATTCAATGTACTGGTTGAATGTTTCATAGACCATTTTGCCGCTGACCATGTTTTCAGACCCACCCGCGCCATAGCACAGACGGAAGGTTTGAAGGCGGACGGATGCCTGACGGGCGGAATGGTTGAGAAGGCCCATGGCGTCATTAAGGCCTTCAGGGCCCATTTCCGTGACCAGTTCAACGCCGTTCGATATGGCGGCCACAGGCGATACGAGGTCATGGCAGATGCGGGAGCACAGCAGTTCAGCCACACGCACGGGCATTGTTACTTCGGTCATTTTAAAAATCCTTTCAGGCGGCAGCGTCAAGGCGTTGGCGCGACGCATATTTGGTGAGTATTTTTTCCATCTGTGTTTTGAACGCAGGGTCTTTGAGGGCGAAGGCGATATTGGCTTCGATGAAGCCGGTGTGGTGCCCGCAATCGAAATACGGGTCGGTCAGTTCAACGGATGTAAACGGCTGGGCTTTCAGCAGGGTCTGCATCGCATCGGTTAGTTGGATTTCACCGCCGGAACCTGCCTTCTGGCCTTCCAGAATATCGAATATTTCTGGTTGCAGAATATACCGCCCGATGATGGACAGGGTGGATGGTGCGCTGGCGCTGTCAGGTTTTTCAACCATGCCTTTGATGGGGGTGACCTGTGCGCCTGCATCGACGACATCGAGGATGCCGTATTTATGCACAAATTCACGCGCCACATGGGCGGATGCGATGATGTTGCCGCCGGTTTCGTTATAGGCCGTCATCATCTGCGCGGTGCAGCCCTGTTGATCGGGCAGGACCATAACGTCGGGCAGCAGCAGGGCGAAAGGTTCATCGCCCACAAGTTTGCGCGCGCACCAGACAGCATGGCCCAAGCCTTTGGGCAGTTGCTGCAAAGCGGTTGTGAGCTTGCCCGAGGGAATGTCTGAATGCTGCACTTTTTCAAGCAATTCGGTTTTGGCTTTGGCTTCGAGTGCGGCTATCAGTTCAGGCTGCAATTCGAAATGTTCGGTCACGAGCGATTTGCCGCGGCCGGTTATAAAAATGAATTCCTCGATACCTGCTTCCTGCGCTTCTTCAACCGCGCGCTGAATCAGGGGGCGGTCAACCAGCGGCAGCATTTCCTTCGGCAGCACTTTGGTGGCCGGCAGAAAGCGTGTGCCGAGCCCTGCTACGGGGAAAACGGCCTTGCGGATGGGACGATTCAGTTTTGCCTGTGTCATGGGCTCGACTCTGCCCTTAAAGGCCATAAAAATCAAGGGTTAAGCCACTTTTTGGGCCTTTTTCTGGAGCATCAGGCTCAGGCGCATAGCTTCAGGCACGATGGCATGGACCAAAAGCCGTACTTCCTGCCGTGCGGCCAACTGCGATATGCTCAGGCCCTTGCCGGTTTCGGCGCCCTGCATATCAAGCAAGGTCAGGCCTTTTAAGAACATATCGCGGAAAATAATGCGTTCCGAGAAGCCGGGGATATATTTGAAGTCAAATTTCGCGCTCAGGTCCTGTAACAGGGTTTCAATATCGCGCTTGCTTTTGAGGTTGATGGGGTTGATGCGGTTTCGTATGACGACCCAGCGAAAGCCCAAGCCCAGTTCGGCCTTGCGGCTGGCGCGCACGGCCATGACGGCCTTGGCATAGGTGCTGGGCCCGCGTACGGCCAGTGTGACGGGGTCAATATCGGCCAGCAAATCCAGATCAACCATCGAGTCGTTGACGGGGGTTACGAGTGTGTCGGCAAAGCGGTGAGCCAGGCGGTTCAAATGGCTGTCGGCACCCGGGGTGTCAATCACCACAAAGTCGTTTTCGCGCGTTTGTTCTTCAAGGGCCATGAAAAAGAAGGCGGATTCTTCATCCTGTTTTTCTTTTAATGTCGCGGCCTCGCTGCGGCGGATGGGCATGTGTATGGGCATCGGAATGCCATCGGGGTTGCCGTCGCGCATGATGGTCTGGAAGCGGTTGGCCAGATAGCGCGTGAAAGTGCCTTGCCGTGCATCAAGGTCAATAGTGCCGACCTTATAGCCCAAGCGCAGCAGGGCTACAGTTGCGTGCATCGCGGCCGTGGATTTCCCGCAGCCGCCCTTCTCGTTGCCAAAAACAACGATATGTCCCACAGTGTTGGCGTTGGCTATGTCCATCCGATATCCGATTCTTATGGTTATAATTGCAAAATGACGACGAAAACACCAGAAACCAATGTACAAGCAGGGCGCCTCAAGCTTGTCCGCGCTTCCATGAAATTGCAGGGGCTGGACGCTTTTATCGTGCCTTATGCCGATGCCTTCCAGAGCCGCAACCGCGCGGCTGACGGTTCCAACCGTCTGGAATGGTTGACTGATTTCAAGGGCTCGGCGGGGGCTGCCGTCATCACGGCGACCCGCGCTGCCGTGTTCGTGGATGGGCGTTACACCCTGTCTGCCCGTAGCCAGATAGATACCTCGCTGTTCGAGATTGTCGATGAAGTCACGGGCCTTAAGCCCGAGACATGGCTCGATTTGGGCCTCACGCTGGGTTACGACCCGTTTTTACATACGAAGACCGAGTTGGACGCCATGGCCAAAGTGGTCAGTTTGAAGCCCTGCGTGCAGAATCCGATTGACGCTGCATGGGGCGACAAAGGCCTGCCGCGCTTGAAGGCCATATCGCATGAGGTTGCCTATGCGGGCCGCAGCGTTGGCGACAAGCTGGATGCGATTGTAAAAACTATACGTGATAGCGGGGCTGATGCCGCCGTCATTACCCGCCCTGACAGTGTTTCATGGTTACTTAACTTGCGCGTGCCGGCTTTGCCTGTTGTGCCAGTCGTGCATGGCTATGTGCTGATAGATGCCGTTGCGGGCCATGCCAAATTATTCACCGATGTTGATTGCAGCGCACCTGCGATTATTGCTGCGTTCGGAAACCGTGTAAGCGTGCATAAACTGGCCGATATCGAAGCTGGTTTACGCACCGAAGTTTCTAACCTGACCGTCTGGCAGCTGGATGATTTCAATACCCCTGCCGCCTTCCGCGAAACGCTTGAAAAACTGGGCGCGCAGGTGACCAACGCGATGGACCCGGTGACATGGCTCAAGGCCTGTAAAAACGAGATTGAGCAGGCGGGCATTCGCGCAAGCCATATCCGTGACGGCGTGGCTTTGGTGCGTTTTTTATACACGATTGACCACACTAAAAACTTGACCGAGCGGGATATTGAAACACTGGTGCTGGATACCCGCGCCAAAGACCCCACCTGTTTTACCCATAGTTTCAGCCCCATCGTGGGCTTTAACGAAAACGGGGCCTATGTGCACGGGCAGGTGCCGGATGACATGGTTAAAACCGTGGCCGGCGATGGTTTGCTGCTGATCGATTCCGGCGGGCAGTATCTGGACGGCACAACCGATGTGACGCGCACGCTGGCCATCGGCATTCCTACGCCGGATATGAAGCGCGCTTTTACCGCTGTCATGCGCGGGCATATTGCGTTATCGCGCGCCATATTTCCGGCTGGTACATCGGGCGGGCAGCTGGATGCGCTGGCCCGCGCGCCGTTATGGGAGCTTGGGTATGATTACAGCCACGGCACCGGCCACGGCGTTGGTTATTGCCTCAATGTGCATGAAGGGCCGTGCAACTTCTCACCCAAGGTGTTGCGCGCAGCCGAGCCATTGAAGCCGGGCATTCTGATGTCGGTCGAGCCGGGGGTTTATATTGAAGGGCAATTCGGTATCAGGCTCGAGAATTTGTGCCTTGTCGTGCCGCATGTGGCGGACGGGTTTTTGTGCATGGAGCCTGTGACGCTGGCACCGTTCGATTACCGTGCGCTTGATCTGCAGGCCATGCGCGATGACGAGAAAGACTGGCTGAATGCCTACCATGCCAAGGTCCTTAAAACGCTCGCACCGCTGCTAGAGCCTGAGATTGCGCGCTGGTTGACGGTCATGTGCGCGCCAGTATAGGTTACTGACTAGTTTTATAGTCAGGAGAGGGCGTTCAATGGATTCGTGGAGCTTGCAGGATGCAAAAGCCAAATTCTCGGAATTTGTGCGGCTGGTAAAGGCCAAAGGTCCGCATGTGGTGACATTGCGCGGTAAGCCTGAAGTGGTTGTTATGACCATCAAGGATTACGAGGCTCTCAACGCGCAGCGCCCGTCATTACTGATGCTCATGAAATCATCGCCACTGGCCAATATGGACCTTGATATTGAACGCAGCAGCAAAGCGCGGGAGTTCGACCTGTGAGCGCGCAACCCCAAGGCTATCTGCTGGATACATCGGTGTTGCTTGAAACATTGCGGACGCGCCCTGCCATGGCCGTCATGGAATGGATGGAAAGTGTGGAGCAGGACCGTTTTTATATATCGGCCATCACGGTGGGCGAGCTTATGGCGGCGCTTGAACAGGTGAGTGACCCTGACCGCCGGACGGCGCTGATGCGCTGGATCCTGACCGACATGCAATCATGGTTCAGAGGGCATATATTGACGCTGACGCCAGAGGTCGCGACTTTCTGGGGTTCGCTGGCCGCAAAAATCGGGCCCGATGTGGGGGCCATTGCAGGGCTTCAGGCGGCCTTTGCTTTCAAACATAATTTATCACTCGTCACGCGAGAGGCTTTGAACATTCCGCATCTTCAAGTCATCAATCCGTGGATACAGGCGTGAAGTTTTATCAGGTCGATGCCTTTGCCGATAAGGCCTTTACCGGCAACCCTGCGGCCGTTGTGCCACTGGATGCGTGGCTGCCTGACGAAGTACTGCTTCGCATGGCCAAGGAACATAACCAGTCGGAGACTGCTTATTTCGTGCCTGTCGATGACGGCGTGCACGATTTCGAGTTGCGCTGGTTTACGCCAGCCGACGAAGTCGATTTATGCGGCCATGCCACGCTGGCATCCAGCTTCGTCATCTTTACCCAACTGGGTTTCCAAAAAGACGTCATTTGCTTCAAAACTCGCTTTGCGGGCGTTTTGTTTGTACGCCGTGACGGCGCATGGTTCGAGCTGGATTTCCCCGCCCGCCTGCCTGTTGCGGCCACGCCTGACGCAGCCTTGATGGAAGCGATGCGCTTTACGGTGCCACCTATCGACATCGTGCGGACCGAGCGTGACTGGTATTTCGTCTTCGAGACGGCCGCGCAGGTGCGTGATGTTGCGCCCGACTTCATGGTGCTGGCCAAGCGACGAGACTGGCAATGCGTAACATCGCGCGGGGATGATTGCGATTTCGTGTCGCGCTTTTTTACGGCTGATGCGGGCATTGTTGAAGACCCTGTCACGGGCTCAACCCATTGTGCGCTTATTCCCTATTGGGCGGGCAAGCTGGGCCGCGAGCGTATGAGCGCCAAACAATTGTCACCGCGGGGCGGGCAGTTGCGTGTGGCCCTTGAAGGCGCGCGCGTTAAAATAGCGGGGCAGGCGTTGCTATATTCCAAGGGCGAGATTTTCCTTTAATTAAAAAAGCCGCCCTTATGAGGCGGCTTTTTGTATTCGTTAGGCTGATGGACGTTTAGTTGCGATCGCGACGTTTACGTTCCATTTTGCGCCAGCGGCGCACAGCTTCAGACGCTTCGCGTTTTTTCTTTTCCGAAGGTTTTTCGTAGTGTTTACGAATTTTCATCTCACGGAAAACGCCTTCGCGTTGCAGTTTTTTCTTCAAAGCGCGCAACGCCTGTTCGACGTTGTTGTCACGCACAGATACCTGAACCAAACAAATCCCTCCCTTCGAGGAGCGCGCGAGGCCCCGGGGGCACCCACGCAAAAAAATGTTGAACGGGCGGTTTATGCCCGCTTTTCAGGGGGATGGCAAGCTATTTCAGGCGGCTTTTGCCGTGATTTCGAAGGCCGCTGCCATCAAAGCCCGCGTATAGGGGGTTTTTGGGGTCGCAAATATGTCGGCAGCAGGGCCGGATTCAACGATCTGGCCGTCTTTCAGGACCAGCACATGGTGGGCCAAGGCCCTGACTACACGCAAATCATGCGAAATGAACAGATAGGCCAAGTTACGCCGTTCCTGCAGGTTGCGTAGTAGTTCGACCACTTCGGCCTGCACCGACATATCGAGAGCGGATGTGGGTTCATCGAGCACCAAAAACGTGGGTTCGAGCACAAGGGCGCGGGCAATGGCGATACGCTGGCGCTGCCCGCCCGAGAATTCATGCGGGTAACGGTCGCGTGTTTCGGGGGCCAGCTGCACATCGCGCATGGCGGCCACCACAATGTCATCACGCTGGGCGGCATTAAGGTGCGGGCGATGGATTTTAAGCCCTTCGCCTATAATTTCGGCCGCCGACATACGGGGGGAAAGAGAGCTGAACGGGTCCTGGAACACGATCTGCATGGATGACCTGAGATCGCGCAGGTCTTTCCCGCCCAAGGCTTCGATGTTACGGCCTTGCAAAATAATCGTTCCCTGCGAGGGCAATAAACGCAGCAATGCGAAACCGAGGGTCGATTTCCCCGAGCCTGATTCGCCCACTACGCCTAAGGTTTCACCGGCACGCACAGTCAGTGATACGCCATCAACCGCGCGCACGTAATCTTTCACACGGCCAAAGAAGCCACGGCGGATGGGGAAGTGTACCTTAACGTCACTGGCCTGCATGATAACAGGCGCATCAGCTGTTACGGTGCGCGGGGCGCCCTTGGGCTGTGCCGCCAGCAGGCGTTTGGTGTAGGCGTGCTCAGGGGCCTCGAACACGTCTTCGACAGGGCCTTGCTCGACAATTTCGCCCAGTTGCATGACGGCCACGCGGTCGGCCATTTTACGCACGATCGTCAGGTCATGCGTTATCAGCAAAATCGCCATGCCGAGCTTTTGCTGCAATTCCTGCATCAGTTCGAGAATTTGCGCCTGTACCGTGACATCGAGTGCGGTCGTCGGTTCATCGGCTATCAGTATTTCGGGGTTATTGGCCAAGGCCATCGCAATCATCACGCGCTGCCGCTGACCGCCCGATAGCTCGTGCGGGTAGGCACCAAGACGTGTGGTGAGTTTGTTCAGGCCCACCAATTCTAGCAGTTCGATCACGCGCTTGCGTGCGTCTGTGGCATTCATGCCGAGCATTTCGGCAATCTGCTTTTCGATGGTGTGCAGGGGGTTCAGGGCCGTCATCGGTTCCTGAAAAATCATGCCAATGCGGCGGCCGCGAATGGTGCGCATGACCAAATCACCCGCGCCTACAATATTCTGACCTTCAAATTCGATTTTAGATTTTGCGCCGTATTGCGTGATGCCTTTGGGCAATAGCTGCATCACCGACATGGCGGTCACGGATTTACCGGAGCCCGATTCACCGACCAGTGCCAGCGTCTCCCCTTTGCGCAATTCAAAGTTGATGCCGTGCACGGCTTTGAAAGTGCGGTCCTTTCCAGTCTGGAAAGTCACATCAAGGTCGCGGATCGTCAGAATCGGGGTCGATTTAAGCATGGGCCCGATTATAGGGGGTTTTAAATCAATTTGCGACGGGTAAGGGCGGCTGTGGCCGATAGCACCTTGCGGGCATCTTCCGTAATGCGGGCGTCAATCGACTGAAGGTCGCTCAAGGCCAGCTGGTCGAGCCGTACCCCCTGGGTTTCAGCCATTTTAACGGTGGCACCAACGATATGGTGGGCATCACGGAAGGGTACGCCCAGCGTCTGGACCAGCCAGTCGGCCAGTTCGGTTGCGGTGGCGTAACCATCTTCTGCGGCTTCTTTCATGACGTCTGTATTGACGCTCATGCCGCCTATCATGCCTGTCATGGCATCGAGGCAGAGGGTTAATGTGTCGACCGATTCGAACACGAAGGCTTTGTCTTCCTGCATGTCCTTGTTGTAGGTCATGGGTAGGCCCTTCATAACGGTCAGCAGGCCCATAAGGTTGCCGTTGAGGCGGCCTGTTTTGGCGCGGACCAGTTCGGCCGCATCGGGGTTGCGCTTTTGCGGCATGATGGACGAGCCTGTCGAAAAACCGTCTGACAAACGCACAAAACCGAATTGCGGGGTCGTCCAGATCACCAGTTCTTCGGCGAGGCGTGAGAGGTGCATGCCGCAGATGGCGCAGGCGGACATGACTTCGATTGCGAAATCGCGCGCGCCGACCGCGTCCATCGTATTGGGCATCGGCCTATCAAAACCCATGGCGGCGGCTGTCATGTTGCGGTCGATCGGGTAGGAGGTGCCGGCGAGGGCAGCGGCCCCCAGCGGGCTTTCATTCACGCGGGTGCGAGCATCGGCCAGACGTGCGCGGTCACGCAGCAACATTTGGGTGTAAGCATCGAGGTGCAGGCCCAAGGTTACGGGCTGTGCCACCTGCAAATGGGTGAAGCCGGGCATGATTGTTGTTTTGTATTTTGCGGTGGCATCTGCCAGCGTTTGCGTGAGCGCATCAATGCGGGCGCATAAATGGTCAACCGCATCACGGACCCAGAGGCGGAAGGTGGTTGCCACCTGGTCGTTGCGTGAGCGCGCGGTATGCAGGCGGCCTGCAGACGGGCCGATGAGCTGCGTCAGGCGCGCTTCGATATTCATGTGGATGTCTTCGTAAGCGCGGGAGAATTCAAACGTGCCTGCGTCCATCTCGGCTTCGATTGCATCGAGACCCTTGATAATGGCATCGGCATCAGCCTGCGGGATGATGCCCTGTTTGCCAAGCATGGCGCAGTGCGCGCGGGAGCCCGCGATATCCTGCTTATAAAGGCGTTTATCGGTATCGATGGAGACGTTGATGGCATCCATCACGGCATCGGGGGCGGACGAAAATCGCCCGCCCCAAATGGCACTGGTTTTCTTTTGCGTTGTCATGATGCCTTTTTAGCGCGGCTTGCCTGTACGACGCTATAGGTTTTAAGACGCAAAGCGTTGATACGGATGAAACCGCCTGCATCTTGCTGGTTGTAGCCGCCTTCTTCGTCCATCGAAGACAGGTTGGCGTTATACAGCGATACAGGGCTTGTACGGGCAATCGGGTAGGCCACGCCTTTGAACAATTTAACCGTGACCGTGCCGTCAACACCGGCTTGCGCCTGCGTGATGGCCGAGCGGACGAGGTCCATCTCCGGGGCGAACCAGAAGCCGTTATAGGCCAGTTCGGCAAACTTGTTCGAGAACATGTCGCGGACCTTCATGACTTCGCGGTCCATCGTCAAACCTTCCAAGTCACGGTGGGCATGGTGCAGGATGGTGCCTGCCGGTGTTTCATAAACGCCGCGTGACTTGATGCCCACGAAACGGTTTTCAACCATGTCGAGGCGGCCAACGCCGTGTTTGCCGCCAATATCGTTGAGGTACAAGAACAGCGCCAGCGGGTCGGTTAGCGAAGTGCCGTCGGCCTTGTTTTCGACCTTCACCGGCACGCCTGCCGCAAAAGTGATGTCGATGAGGGCGGCTTCATTCGGTGCCTTTTCAGGGGCCACGGTCCATGAATAAATTTCCTCGGCGCATGCTGTTGCAGGGTCTTCCAATACGCCCGCTTCGTGGGAGATGTGGAGGAGGTTTTCATCTTCCGAATACGGCTTTTTTAATGTGGCTGAAACCGGAATACCGTGCTGGGCTGCGTAATTCAGCATGTCGGTACGGCCGCGGAAACGGGTTAAAAATTCAGGCGTTTTCCAAGGGGCTATGACCTGAATATCAGGCTTCAAAGCGTAATACGACAGCTCGAAACGAACCTGATCGTTGCCTTTGCCAGTTGCGCCGTGGCCGACATATTGCGCGTTTTCTTTTTTGGCGACTTCAATTTGCGCCTTGGCGATCACAGGGCGTGCGAGGGATGTACCCAGCAAATAACGGCCTTCGTACAGCGCGTTGGCTTTGACGGATTCGAAAATATAACCGGTCACGAATTCTGATTTCAGGTCTTCGATATAGACTTTGGATGCGCCGATTTTGAGGGCTTTGGCCTTGGCGGCCTCGAAGTCTTCCTTTTGGCCGACATCAGCCAGAAACGCTACGACTTCGTAGCCTTCTTCGAGCAGCCATTTGAGGATGACGGATGTATCAAGCCCGCCGGAATATGCGAGAACGATTTTACCTTTTGAAGCCATATCTAAAATCCCTTCTTACTGGTTCGTGATTACATTTTGGGGGTGACGCCGGCATTTTTAAGGCACCATGCCATGATGCCTTTTTGGACGTGCAAACGGTTATGCGCTTCGGGGTAGACAACGCTTTGCGCGCTGTCGATGACTTCATCGGTCACTTCCTCGTTGCGGTGTGCGGGCAGGCAGTGCATGAAAATGGCGTCTGGTTTGGCTTTAGCCATCAGGGCGGCATTGACCTGATAAGGCCAGAACATATCAAGCGATTTGCCTTCCTGCCCCATGGATGCCCATGTGTCGGTGACGACGACATCGGCGCCTGCGACGCCTGCATGGGCATCGGCTGTAAGGCTTACGCGGGCGGGCAACTGCCCGGTAGGGTGCAGTTGCTGAGGCATGGCCATCGTGAGGTCGAAGCCGAAAATGCCGGCTGCCTGCGCGAAGGTTTTGGCCACGTTGTTGTAGTCACCCAGCCATGCAATTTTCATGTCTTTGATCGGGCCTTTTTTCTCCTCGATCGTCATGATGTCGGCCATAATCTGGCAGGGGTGGGAGGCGTTGGTGAGCGCGTTGATGACAGGAATGGTCGCATATTTTGCCAGTTCCTCGACGTCTTCGTGTTTGCTGATGCGGATCATGATGGCATCAACCATGCCCGATAGTACCATTGCGGTATCTTTAATGGTTTCGGAATGGCCCAGCTGCATTTCGTTTTTGCTAAGCACTACCGTGTGGCCGCCATGCTGCTTGAAGCCGACTTCAAACGATACCCGCGTGCGGGTCGAAGGTTTGTCGAAAATCATCGCGAGCGATAAGCCGTTGAAGATCTGCGCTGGCGCCATCTTTTGCGTTTTCATGACGCGGGCCTGATTGAGGATGCCGCGCAATTCGGCTGCGGGGATATCTTCAAGGTTGATGAAGTGACGTGGTTGGTTGCTCATGGGTGGCCTATCGTTAACAGTGTTCTTTTAGGGTTGAACGCCCTTGGTATAAACAGGTCTTTCACTGGTGTCAGCTTTTGTACCAAAAAGGCCGATTCGTAGCCTTCGCCCTCAACGGCGACATTGCCGCCAAACTGGCTGTAACCCGCGTTATTGAAGGCGGTATAGCTGCGGGTGTTGCCCGCTGACATTTTGGCGACCAGATGGGCGCGACCCTCGTTCTGGGCCACAACTTTGGCAGCCTCGAACAGTTTTTCGGTAAGGCCGCATTTTTTGTGTGCGGGGTGAACGCCTACGCTCTGGATGACGGCGCTGGCATCAACCGGCAGTCTGTCACCAAAAGGGTAGCCTTTAAGGTTGCTGGCACCTTCCATGTCAGGCAGGGCCACAAGCGCTTGGGCTATCATCTGGCCGTCAACTGCATAGATGCCGATGGCGTAATGGCCTGACTGCAGGTGCTGGGCTATATCGGCTTGCGTGCGTTTTTTGACAAAGTGTTTCTGGTCGTCATCCAGATTGTCGGTAACGATATTGTGCAAGGCCATGAAAGCGGCCAAGCCCTTTTCATCACTGATGAGGCGCACTGTATGTGGCACGCAGACATGGTTGAAGGCAGCCCTTGAAGGGGATGCAGGTGTAGGTGCTGGCAAATTTGTTACAGGCGCAGGCGCGTGCGCGGTGGCGGCGGGGTGGTCGTCCATATGATGAACCCTTATAGGCAAAAGTTGAAGACAAGCGTACGGGATGCGTATTGCGCGATCACCGCATGGCGTGTGGTTTCAGCAAATTGTCGGATAAGGGAGGTTTTGGTTATGGCCTTCGTACCGGAGCTGAGGTCACCCGTTATCGGTGATCAGCGTGTACGTCGTCGCGCAGCAACGTTTGCTGCAGCCGTCGGTTGTGTTGTGTGAGCCATATTCATCATGCCGATATTAAGGGGGCAAGTGCCCCCCTATGTCAAATAAATTTTATTGGCGGTTTTACGCCAAAGGCAGCGAGGACTCGACCAGCTCGGCAAAATAATCGATGCCGATGGGCAGTACATCGTCGTTGAAATCGTAGCCTGGGTTATGTAGGCCGCAGTTATGTGGGCTGTTTTTATCAGGCACGCCTTGACCCACAAAAATATAGGCGCCGGGTACGGCGGCTAACATGCCGCCGAAATCCTCGCCGCCCAGCGTAGGCTCAACATTGGTGTCGATATTCTCAAGCCCGATGATGCGTGCCATGGCTTCAATGGCGATCTGCGTATGCTGGGCATCGTTGATCGTGGGGTCGATCTCGCGTTCGTAATGCACCTCGACCGTCGCACCGTAACCGGCACAAACGGATGCTGAGAGAGTTTTGATGCGGTCTTCCATCTTGTCGCGGACCTTGGGTGAGAAGGTACGGACCGTGCCTGACAGTTCAGCCAAATCGGGCACGACGTTATTGGCGCCGGTGCCGGATTTGAAGTTGGTGGTCGAAAGCACGGCCATTTCCTGCGCGGGGATCGAGCGGGAGACAATGCTTTGTAAGGCGCTTACAAGGGTCGAGCCCACGACGATGGGGTCAATGCACATCGCAGGGTAGGCGGCATGGCCGCCGACACCGTGGATTGTGATCTTGAAATTATCGACCGATGCCATGAGGGGGCCGGGGCGAATGCCTGCACGGCCCAGCGGCATTTTTGGCCAGTTATGCAGGCCGTAGACCGCGTCGCATTTCATGTCGTCTTTAAACAGGCCGTCGCGCATCATAGCAAACGCGCCGCGCCCACCTTCTTCGGCCGGCTGGAAAATCAGCAAAACACGACCATCGAAATTGCGTGTTTCAGATAGGTATTTGGCAGCGCCCAGCAAATTGGCGGTGTGGCCATCGTGACCGCAGGCGTGCATGACGCCCGGCACTTTGGATGCCCAAGGCTGGCCCGATGCTTCCATGATGGGCAGCGCATCCATATCGCCGCGAAGGCCGATGGTTTTACCCGATGTATTTTTACGCCCCTCGATAAAGCCCACAATACCGGTTTTGCCGATGCCGCGTTTGAAGGGGATGCCCATTTTGGTGAGCTGGGCTGCCACAAACTCACCAGAAAAAACTTCCTGATACATGAGGCCGGGGTTTTGATGAAGTTCGCGGCGCCAGGCGGCGACTTCTTCAAGCATAGGAGGGATCGAGTTGCGTTTTGTCATTTGCCCATACTGCACCCAGCCATTGGCGGGTTTCAAGACGTAATTGCTGCGCTGCGTATTGTTTTCATAACTTTATGTGGGCATGATTCGCCTCCATGAGAGATTCGACCAACGCCTTAGTTACCCTCAGTGCCCGCAACGCCATGCTTGTGGTTGTGCATCCGCATAATAATGAATGCTGTTCGATTAATGGCAAGGGCACGGCTGAAACCGAAGCCGCGATTGACCGTATCGTACAGGTCGTGCCCCGTTTCAGGGCCGCGGGCGTGCCGGTGCGTTTTACGTTTGCTGCCGCGGCCGATGCCGATGCCTTCAAGGCTTTCGGCGGTGTGCACCCGAAAATTGCTGCATTGATTACAAAGGATGACCGCCTGCACCAAGAATATGATGCCAATGCCTATGCGGCAGAAAGCTTCAGGGCGGAACTGATGAAAGGGTTGCCACGCCATCATTTTTTAGTTGGTTTCAACCTGTCGGACTGCGTATCCAAAACGGCCATTGGCGGCATGCGCGATAAAGACTTGCGCGTACAAAGTATGACCATTTTAAGCGATGCCGCGGCCGACCGTGCCGACATTGCGATGGACCAGATGCGCGATGACTCGGGCATCGGTGAATCTCTCATCAGCGCAATTGCGCGGGCATCTGGTGTTGAAAAAACGCGCTCAACCATCGTTATGGCGCGTCTGGGTATTGCGGCGTAAGCTGCCTCTTACATCATCAAGTGGCGCTGGGGTTTTGCAGTGCCTTGCGGCGTTCCTAGCAGTGTCAGGTGGACGACACCGTGCGGGCTTATCGTGACCATGTTCGATGTTCCGGTTTTACCGTCCAGCACTTTTTCCCATGCACTGACTATGGTTGTGGCAACGCCTGTTTCGTCACGCCCGTCATTGACCATCCCTATCAAGGTCGTGAGGTCGGCGTACATGTCTTCGTGGCCTAGTGAAAATTTGACGTTGGTGCGCAAAGGGTCAGATAGATCAATAATCGCGCCAGTTGCGTGAATCATCATGGCTGCGTTAAAGGGGCGGGAAGGCCGCTTTACGGGGGTCGCTTGCTGGTAATTGTCATGCATGGGGTGCCGCCGATTTTTTATTTTTGGAATATGTAGCCGTAAGCCTTATGAAAAGCATTACGCGGCGCAGCAAGTTTTGGTGATACCTATAGAGCGGTTTTGCGCGGGTCGAAGGCGTCACGCACGGCTTCACCGACGAAGGTCAGCAGCGTGAGCATCAGCGCAATCGACACAAACGCTGCTACGCCTAGCCAAGGGGCTTGCAGGTTATTCTTACCCTGTTGCAGCAATTCACCGAGTGATGCCGAGCCAGGCGGAAGCCCGAAGCCTAGAAAATCAAGCGATGTAAGCACCGTAATGCTGCCCGTGAGCACAAAGGGCATGAAGGTGAGGGTGGCAACCATGGCATTGGGCAGTACGTGCCGCACCATTATGGTTGTATTGGGTACACCCAAGGCACGGGCCGCGCGCACATAATCAAAATTACGGGCGCGCAAAAATTCGGCGCGCACAACATCAACCAGCGTTGTCCATGAAAATAGCATCATGATGGCCAGCAGGTTCCAGAACCCGGGGGTGATGATGGATGCCATGATGATGAGAATGAAAAGAACGGGCAAGCCCGACCATATCTCGATGAAGCGCTGCATCAGCAAGTCTGTCCGGCCGCCGAAATAGCCTTGAATGCCGCCCGCAATGACGCCAATGACGGACGAGACGATGGTCAGTGCCAGCCCGAATAGAATGGATATGCGGAAGCCGTAAATCAGGCGGGCCAGTACGTCGCGGCCTTGGTCATCCGTGCCTAGCCAGTTTTCAGCATCAGGAGCTGATGGCGCAGGTTTGGGGTTGGCAAAGTTGATGGTGTCAAAATGGTAGCGCACCAATGGCCAAACCATCCAGCCGCCCTTTTTTTCGATAAGCTCGTGCACATAGGCATCGCGGTAATCGGCTTCGGTATCGAAGTCGCCACCCAGCTGTTTTTCAGTGACCATCGCGAAAACGGGCATGGTGTAGTGGCCATCGTATTTGAGCAATATCGGCTTATCATTCGCGATAAACTCGGCACTGAGCGAGAGCACAAACAAAAGCAAAAATGCCCAGAGCGAATAGTAGCCACGCTTGTTGGCCTTGAATTGCTGCCACCGGCGTTTTGTGATTGGCGATAGTTTCATGCGCCCGCCTTTGCATTGAAGTCAATGCGGGGGTCAACCAGTACATAGGTGATGTCGGATATGATTTTGAGAATCAAGCCCATGAGGGTGAATAAAAACAGCGTGCCGAACATGACAGGGTAGTCGCGGTTGATGGTCGATTCAAAGCCCAGCAGGCCTAGGCCGTCGAGGCTGAAAATTACTTCATTGAGCAACGAGCCGGTGAAGAATATCGACATGAAAGCGCCGGGGAAGCCTGCAATCACGATCAGCATGGCATTGCGGAATACGTGGCCGTAAAGCACCTTGTGCTCGGGCAGGCCCTTGGCGCGGGCGGTCACCACATATTGCTTGCCGAGTTCATCGATAAACGAGTTTTTTGTCATCATCGTCAAACCCGCAAACCCGCTTATAACCATAGCTGCTACGGGCAGTGTGATATGCCACATATAGTCGGTTATTTTGTGGAAGGTTGAGAAGTTTTCCCATCCGTCAGACGTCAGGCCGCGCAGCGGAAAAAGGTCGAAATACCTACCGCCTGCAAACAGGATGATGAGCAGAATAGCAAACAGGAATGACGGCACCGCGTGGCCTACGAAAATAACGGCTGATGACCACACATCAAATGGTGAGCCATCGCGCACGGCCTTGCGGATGCCGAGCGGGATGGAGATGAGGTAAATGAGTAGCGTCGACCATAGCCCCAGCGTGATGGATACGGGCATTTTCTCGAGGATCAGCTGCGTCACCGGCACATCACGGTAATAGCTTTCGCCGAAGTCAAAGCGCGCATAGTTTTTGAGCATCAGCCAGAAGCGTTCATGCAGGGGTTTATCGAACCCGTATTGCACCTCAAGCGATTTGATGAATTCTGGGTCAAGGCCCTGTGCGCCGCGGTACTTGCTGGTGGCACCGGTGGCGGTTTGCGATTCCTGCGGTTTGGTATTTTGCAGCACATCGGACCCGCCGCCTGAAAAACGTGCCGTTGCATCCGTGGATAAGCCCTGCACCTTGGCTATCATTTGCTCAACTGGCCCGCCGGGGGCTGATTGCACGATCAGGAAGTTCAGCAGCATGATGCCCAGCAATGTGGGGATGATGAGCAGCAAGCGGCGCAGGATGTAAGCGGGTAAGGACATAGCGGCCAATTTAAAGCAATCGGCCAAGGTGGGGAAGCGGCTTTATAGCGGCTTTGCACTGGCAATATTGCCTGCACCTTGCTGGTAAGGGGCCGTAAAGCCGAAATCCATTTGCCGGGCCGCATCCCTGCTTTTATCAAGTACCTGCGTGTCCCATTTGCTTTTAATGCGGGTACTGGCATATGCCATGCCGCGCCCTTCGCGCAATAAAAGGCGGCTTATGTTGGCAGCAGGTAAATATTTATCGGTATTTTCAGGGTCGGGCACCAACAGGCTGACCTGTGGGCGAATAGGGCCAATGACGCTTAAATCGGTGTCATAGGCTTTATCGCGGAAGCGCACGATGACGCCTGACGGCAGTGTGATTGTGGGGGTAATGCCGTGTTTGGCCGCATAGGCGCGGATGGCTTTGCGTTCGGGGCCTTTGAAATAGCTGTAATCATGCGGTAGAACCACAGTCTTCACGCCAGCTTGCGGGGCTATGCTGTCAAACATACGCAGGGCACGCGCAAAGCCCGATACAAAATTCTGGTTCAGGCCGTTGCCTGGGTCTGGCTCACGGTATGACAAGGCGGCATCAACATAAAGCGAGGCCATGGCAAGGGCGTTTGCTGCGTTCTGGTTATCAAACCGGCCATGGCGGGCTAGTACGTCAATCAGCCTGTAGGCATCGACGGTGCCTTTGGCATCCATCAAAGGTTGGGGGGTGGCGTTGGCAGCAAAAGATGTTTGTGCGCTTTGCATAGTTGCCTCGTTTGATTGTTAGGGCTTCACATTCCAGTGGCTGATCATCCATAGACCTCCGCTGCCTTCAAATATGCTGACGGCGCCAGTCGACATTTTGCGGTTGGTTTCCGTGACGACATCGGCAGCATTATTGGCGATGGGCGGGGCAAAGCGTGCGACGCCGTTGGATGTAATAACAAGCACCGTCTGGTTATCGTAATTGGCTTCGCAGTGTTTTGCGAAATCGACCCAGCGGCGGCGGATGACGTCAGGCTGCGGAGACCAGTCACGTGGCATTATGTTTTGCTGTTCCCAGTCATTAAAGGCGCGGGCACCGATGCGCGCGACGATTTCGGGGTCGGGTTTATTTTCATCTGGCCCGTGGTTGATTTCATCAAACAGGTCGGCCTGATGAATGGCACGCACAAGACCCGCTTCGGCCAATAGATCAACGGCGGTTTCATAGGTGCGCTTGAGGCGTGATGTGTAAACGATATCGGGCAGCAGGTTGTTGTCGCGCAGCCATGCACCTAGTTTTTTGCCCTGTGCGTGGCCGGATTCAACCAAAGGCAAATCGGTGCCGGCGCCTATGCGGCGGGGTGTTTCACCGGGGGCAAAGGTATTGCCGTGGCGGGCGATGATAAGCTTTACGGTCATGTTGCTTTTATCCGTTTTTCGGCGCGTTCAAGGTCTTCGGGGCTGTCAATTCCGGCATGGATGTCGAGATCGGGGTGGATCTCGATACACTGGATGGGAATGTAATTTTCAATGAAGCGCAGTTGTTCAAGCCCTTCCAAAGCCTCGTAAGTGCCTTCGGGCATGTTTGTGAAGCGTTCAAGCACGGATACCTGATACCCGTATAGGCCCACATGCTGATAGACGGGGGAGAAAGGCGATTCTTTGCGCAATTCGGCTTCCTTGCGGATGCCGGGAATGATGTTTTTTGAAAACCACAAAGCCCTGTTTTGCGTGCTTATCGTAACTGTGGTGCCTGAAAATGGCGTGGTTTTTTTTGCTTCGCGCAGATTGTCGAGTTCTTCCCAACGCAGGCGTTTGACAGGGGTCGCGATTTTGGTTGAAGGATTGTTCCAGAATTCATCGAGCAGGACGCGCAGGATTTCAACGGGCAACAAAGGCACGTCACCCTGCAGGTTGATGACGATATCATCCGACATCAGGCCCATGATATCGGCAGCTTCGATTACGCGGTCGGACCCTGTTTTGCAATCTTCCGGCGTCATGATAACGGGGATGTTGTTGGCCTTGCAGAAGGCCTCAATACGGCTGTCATCGGTGGCAACGGCAATGCGCACATCTGGGTCGCCATCAACTGCAGCGATGGCCTTTTCGTATACATGCAGCAACATAGGCTTGCCGCCAAGCAAGGCCAGCGGCTTGCCGGGGAAGCGCGTTGATGCGTAACGCGCGGGTATGATGATTGCGATGGCCATTATTATTTTTTCCCTGTTGTTGCGGCGGGTTTTGCCCACCATGTGTCAGTGATACCCAAATCATAGGGTGCTTGGGTTTGTGGGCGTTCGAAATGGTCCCAGTAAGCGACTTTCCAGACGTTTGTGTGCCATTGCGGCACAACGTAGTAATTCCACAAGAGTACACGGTCGAGTGCCTTTATGGTAGCCAGCAGCTCGTCTTTTGATTTGGCGTTGGCAACCATTTCGGTGAGTTTATCGACAGCGGGGTTTTTGATGCCGATAATGTTGCGGCTGCCTGGTGCGTCTGCCTTGGCCGAGCCCCAGTATTCACGCTGTTCGTTGCCGGGGCTGAGCGACTGGCCGAAGCCCGCTATGGTCATGTCAAAATCAAAATCATTCATGCGGGCGACGTATTGCGAAGCATCGACGACACGGAAAGATGCTTCGATGCCGATACGTTTGAGGTTGCGCACGAAGGGTAGAACCCAGCGTTCAAATTCTGGCTGGTTGTCGACAATTTCAAAAGAAAGGCGCACGCCGTTCTTTGCGCGTACGCCGTCGGTGCCGACCACATAGCCTGCTTCATCCAGTATTTTCATGGCTTCGCGTAAGTTATCGCGCGCATCGCCCGAGCCGTTGGTTATGGGGTTTTTATATTCGGTCGTGAACAGTTCTGGTGGCAGCTGGTCTTTGAATTGCTGCAATATCTCAAGCTCGCGGCCTGTGGGCAGGCCGTGTGCCGCGTAGATTGAGTTTTCAAAATAGCTGGCGGTACGTTTGTAGGCGCTGTGGGCCAATGCCTTATTGGCCCATTCGAAATCGAATGCGTATTGCAGGGCCTTGCGTACTGCGCGGTCGGCAAATACGGGTTTGCGTGTGTTCATCACGAAGCCCTGCATGCCGGCTGGCAGGCCGTTTTCAATTTCCTTTTTTACGATGCGGCCGTCTTTTACAGCAGGGGCGTCATAGCCTGTGGCCCAGATTTTGGCGACGTTTTCCTGCCGTATGTCGTAGCGGTTGGCAAAAAATGCTTCGACTGCCACTGTGGCATCGCGGTAATAATCCACGCTGACTGTATCAAAATTGTAGCGCCCTTTATTGACGGGTAAATTGGCGCCCCACCAGTCTTTCACGCGGGTATAGGTGATGCTGCGGCCGGTATCTATTTTGCCGATTGTATAAGGCCCGCTGCCCACTGGCGGTACCAGCGATGTTGCGGTGAAATCATGGCCTTTGGCTTCCCAGTAGTGTTTCGGGAGAATAGGGATTTGCCCTACGATGAGAGGCAATTCACGGTTGCCGCCATGCTTGAATTTGAAGGTGACGCGGGTCGGTGTTTCGGCCGTCACTTTTTCAACATCAGCGTAATATGCTGCATAAAAAGGTGCGCCTTTTTTAGTGAGGGTCTGGTAGCTCCAGACCACGTCATCGGCCGTAACTGGCTTGCCGTCACTCCATTTGGCTTCGGGGCGGATATTGAAGGTGGCCGCGCTACGGTCTTCCGGCACTTCGATTGTTTGGGCCAGAAGTCCGTATTGGGTAAAGGTTTCATCGGAAGCGCCGGTTAGCAGCGTCTGGTATATGAGGCCCACTTGGGCTGCCGGTACACCTTTGACGATAAAAGGGTTGAGGCTGTCGAATGTGCCGATGGCCGATAGGCGAATAGTGCCGCCTTTGGGGGCGTCGGGGTTCACGTAATCGAAATTGGTAAAGCCTGCCTTGTATTTGGGTTCGCCATAAATTGCGATGCCATGGACGGGGTCAGCCGCGTGAGCGGCGATAGGCATCAATAAGGCGGCTGTCAGGAGAAGGCGGCGGAGCATTGAACCTCGATGTTTGAACTTGTCGCGAACAGTTATTTTTAATACGTCTTGGTCTATGGTCAAAGTGCTGTTTGTCTGTACCGGCAATATATGTCGATCCCCCACTGCGCATGGTGTCTTTCGCCATTTTGTGCGCGAAGCGGGGCTGGATGCCCGATTTCTCATCGATTCGGCTGGTACGCATGGCTACCATACCGGCGAGGCCCCCGATATCCGTAGCACCAAAGCCGCCAAGGAACGCGGCTATGACCTGAGCGATTTGCGCGCACGGGCGGTGACATATGACGATTTCGAGGATTTCGACTATATTTTGTGCATGGATGCAGGTCACAAGCTGACGCTGGAGCGTGCCGCGCCCAAAGCCCTGCACCATAAAATCGTGATGTTTGATGACCGCGATGTGAGCGACCCCTATTACGGCGGGCCCCAAGGCTTTGATGATGTGCTGGACCAGATAGAAACCGCCTGCCAGCGCTGGCTGGATAGGCTAAAGGCTTCTTAATATTAGTTTTTAGCCGATTTACAGCTTGAAGCCCGGCATCAGGGCGGTTGGGCGTGCGTGGCCTTTCAGGGCCACGTTTACGCGTGCAGGGTCGATTGTGTCGACAGCATGTTGGGCTTTGAGTTCTTCCCAATGGATGCCCGTGACATTCCATAGCACATCGCAACCGAAGCCTACGGCACCTGCGACATCCGTCACCAGTGAGTCGCCGACGGCGAGGATTTTCGATTTATCGGGTCTGCCCAGCATATCCCACGCCTGATCGTAAACGGGGCGGTAGGGCTTGCCGATCCAGATAACGGGGCCGCCGTTATTTTCATACCATTCAGCCAATGAACCTACGCATAAATGCAGCCCGTCGCCGTGGCCGACCACGCGGTCGGGGTTGCCGCACACGAAGGGTATTTTGCGGCTGAGGGCCAGTGCCAGTACATCGGCGTAAGTGGATGCCACGGCATCGTACGGTACCAATGAGCCGTATATAAAATCAGCCTCGCGCACGTCGTATACGCGCGTTGTATCAATGCCTTGAAGGGCTGTCGGGTCTTCATCGTCCCAAAATGTATAAACCTTTTGCCCTGCGTGGTGGGCCAGCATGTAGATGTATGCCGCTTCGCCGGATGTTAAAATATGGTTGTAGCTGGTGGGCGGTATGCCGATGGCCGAGACCACTTTTTCAACCACGCGCGATGCACGATTGGGGGAGTTGGAAAGCAGCAGGGTTTGTTTGCCTGCACCGCGCAGATACAGCATGGCATCGGCCGCGCCCTGATAGGCTTTTACGCCGTCATGCAGAACGCCCCAGACATCGATGATAAAATGGTCGTAGCGCGGGGCAATATCGGCGAGGCTTTGATAGATGGGCGGGATGGTCATTTATGTGCCGACCCTACAGCTTCGGCCAGGGTACGATATCCATCGCGGTCAAGCAGCGCGGTCAGGCCCTCCTTGATTTCTTCAATGATGGCCGGGCCTTTGAAAATAAGGCCGGTATAGACCTGCACGAGCGATGCGCCTGCACGGATTTTGGCATAGGCATCAGCTGCCGAGGAAATACCGCCCACGCCGATAATGGGCAATTTACCGCCCGTTTTGTCGTAAAAGCGATGGATGATGGCGGTTGATTTGTCGCGTACATGCGGGCCTGAAAGGCCGCCGGTTTGTTTGGTGAAACCTTCGGGTAATGTTATCGGCCTATCAAGCGTTGTGTTGGTTAAAATGATACCGTCAACACCTGATTCAAGCAATGTTTCAGCCAGTTCATCAAGTTGCGGGTCGCTTAAATCGGGTGCGAGTTTTATCAGAATGGGTGGTACAGGCGCATCGCCACAGGCGGCGAGGCAATTTGCTTTGATTGCTGCAATAAAGGGCAGAAGGAAATCACGTTTTTGTAGATCACGTAGGCCCGCCGTATTGGGTGATGAAATATTGATGGCCAGATAATCTGCGTGCGGCGCGAACATGGTTGCCAGCGTCAGGTAATCGGCGGCTGGGTCTTGGGTGTCTTTATTCTTGCCGATATTGATGCCGACAATGCTCTTCTCATGGAGTTTGCCCGCGCGGTAGCGCAGATAGTTTTTCAAGAAGGCCTCGGCACCATGCCCCGGAAAGCCCATGCGATTAATGACGGACTGGCTTTTGACATCGCGAAAAACGCGGGGGCGTGGGTTACCTGCCTGTGGGCGCGGCGTGACTGTACCGGCCTCGATGAAGTCAAAGCCCAAGGCAAACAAACCTGTCAGCGCTTCGGCATTTTTATCAAAGCCTGCGGCTAATCCTACAGGGTTTGAAAAATGGATGCCGAATACGGTTTGTGCCAAGCGTGTATTGACGGGAATTTTATCTTTGGGGTAGAGGCCGTGTGCCAGCGCCTTGATGGTGATGCCGTGGGCTAATTCTGGGTCCAGTTTAAAAACAAGCGGTTTAAGCCAGTTGAAAAGTTGGGCTATCATTGCGGTTCGTCCATGGCGCGTATATGGGCAATACCGGTTTTCATGTAATCCCACCCTGTAACAACGGTGAGTATTGCTGCAATCACCAGCCCCCATTGGCCGATGAGGAGCGTGTAAGGCAAGATAACTTCGCCAAGCGGACCCACAATCAGGAAGCCAATGGCAACCATTTGTGAGGTTGTTTTCCATTTCGCCAAGCGCGATACGGGCAAGATGATTTTGTAAGGGCCCAGAAATTCGCGCAGGCCCGCGATCAGAATTTCACGCATCATGATGATGATGGCAGGTATAAGCCAAAGCCCCGGCAGGCGGTCAAACCCTGCCAGCAACACAAGCACGGCTGCTACAAACAATTTATCGGCAATGGGGTCAAGGAAGCGTCCGAAAGCCGACATCTGGTTCATGGCGCGGGCAAGGTAGCCATCAAAAAAGTCGGTAATGGCGGCCAGAATATACAGCGAGAGTGCCGCCCATACAGCCCAGACTTCGTGCACGTAAAATAGGCCGACTAGCATCGGTATCACGGCGATGCGGAAAAGCGTCAGGCTGTTGGGTAAGTTTAAAATCATGATATCGTTTTAATGCCTGCGGGCGGCGGCTTCAATTGCTGATGCGACGATTTTTGACAATTGTTCACTCGATTCAGGTGTCAGATGCGAACCGTCATAGGTTTCATAGTTCTGGCCAGCCTCGACCCATAGGCCGCCAGCCGCCTTGAAAGCGGCCTTGAATGCTGTTTCGTTGAAGCCGCTGGCGCTGTTTTCCAAGGCCAGCATTGCGGGTGTTGTGGGTGGGCGGAAGGCCACAACAATAATACCCTGCGCCGCCCATTCGGCTGTTTTGCGTATTATCCCCTCAATCACGGCCTGATCGACCCTGTTGCCATCGAAATTGGCTTTATAATTGGCAAGTTCGGCTGTTTTGTCACGTTTTGTCCAGTCGCTGCGCACCCAGCCATTTTCGTCATATTTGTAAACTTCATTTGACGGTTTGGCGGTATTGCCCGCGGCTAGCTTTTTCAGGTGGCTAAACGATAAGGGTCTGAACCAGTCGTAGATGCCTTGCAGGCTGGCGGGCGGGCCTTTGGCTTTGTAGTCTAGGTATTCGGCATTTAACTGCGCCTTGGGTGTCAGCGAGTAGGGGGTAATGCCCAGTACCACGGCGTGTGTGCGGGCAGGGTCATCATTCAGAATACGGTCGATTTCGCTGAAAATAAGGGGGTTATGCCCACCCCCCGAAAACCCGAAATTGAAGGTTTTTGTGCCTTTTATGGTTGTATCAAATTGTTCTGGGTCAAGCCCGCGATAGATACGGGAATCGCCGCTTAAAATAATGTCGTAGCTGCCATCGGCAAGGCCGAAAACCTTATGCTGCCAGAAGGCTTTGGCGTTTTGGCTTTCATCATATTTGGGGTCGGGTGATGCGTTATTAAGGCAGGCAACTGCCAGCACCAGCAGTGCTGCCAAAGCAAGCGACCATGTGCTGCGTTCAGAACTGGAAGTAAATAAAGCCATGCCCCGGCCCCCTGAATGTGATGGCGATGGCAAGCCCCGCTGCCAGCAATACGGTTTCAATGCCGCGCATGGCGCGCGGGTGGCTGCGGGCCAACGCGCGCAGCGGCAAATACAGGCTGTAGGCTTCAAAAGCGGCAAAGAACAGGGCGCTGGCGACAGGGAAATCAATGTCGATATGGGCTGGGTTTTGTGGTGTCAGCATGTTGCGCACAATATGTGCGGCATCGCTGAAATTGGCGGCCCTGAAAAATACCCACGCGATGGTAGTCAGCAGGACAGTTGCAGCAATGGCTGCTATTTTTGGCAGGCGCTGGGGCCATTTGGTTGCACGCTCGATAGATACAAACGTGGCGTGCAGGGCGCCCCAAGCGAGGAAAGTCCAGTTGGCGCCATGCCACAGGCCGGATGCAAGCATGGTCGTCCAAAGAGCTCCGTATTGTTTGGCTTTTGACCTGCGTGAACCACCCAGCGGTATGTACACATAGTCGCGGAACCAGTGGGAGAGGGATATGTGCCAGCGGTTCCAGAATTCGCGGTGCCCGCGCGAAAAATAGGGGAAGCGGAAATTGGCCGTGATGTTCCAGCCCATATATTTGAGTAGGCCGCGCGCGATGTTCGAATACCCTGCGAAATCGAAATAAATCTGTATGGCGAAGGCAGCCATAACGCCCCACCAGAATAGCGTACCGCTTGATGCCTGAGGGTTTGCGAAAGCTTTGTCGACATAGACGGCGAGGTTGTCGGCCACCAGCAGTTTTTGCATGTAGCCCGCCACAATCAGGCGTAGGGCTGCAAAGCGCTGGGGCTCGGTCGTGTGCGGGGTTTCTTCCATGCGCCAGAGCAGGCTTGTAGCCCTGATGATGGGCCCTGCTACCAGTTGCGGGAACAGGCTCAGGAAAGCAAAGAAATGGATATAGCTGCGCGTGGCTTTGATATGCCCGCGATAGACGTCAATCGTATAGCTGAGTGACTGGAAAGTATAAAAGCTGATGCCTAGCGGCAATATCAGCACAAAGGCGGGGATATTGGCCTTGAGGGTCGTACCCAGCGCATCGTCCAGCGTGCCTGCAATGAAGGGTGCGTATTTGAAGATGGTGAGCGTGCCGAGATTGACTGCAATGGATGCGCCCAGCAGGGCTTTGCGCGCCCAAGGCGTTTTGTATTTTTCCAGGCCGATGCCTGTGAAAAAATCAGTCGTGCCGCTGAGGATGATCAGGGTCAGGAAACGCCAGTCCCACCAGCCGTAAAAGATGAGTGAGGCCAAGGTGATAAGCCAGTAGCGCGTCAGGCGGCGGGTTTTAAGCCATGGCCAGAGTAGCGCAAAAAGCGCGATAAATGCCAGAAAGTCGATAGAATTGAAGGACATATGCCCGCAAGCCTAGCGGTTGCTTGTATGAAATCAACCGCAAAAACGCAGCAAAAGCCTATTTGGCAAGGGCCTGAAGTAGGCTGGCTTTTACATCGGCGCGGGCTTTGACCCATTGATCATCCGGTATGTATTTGAGGTATGGGTCCACGGATGCGGTGGTTGTGCTCTGGGTTTGTTTGACGCCGTTGACGACCGTGTCAGTGGTGGTCAATAACCCTTTTTCCTGCGCGATTTTGACGGCATCCATACCATCGCGGCAGACCCACGGGGCAGGCGCCCGGCCTGATTTTTTGGTGTCGTAAAGGTCGATTGCCAACTGGACCTTCTTTTTCTGTTCAGGGGTCAGTTGCTTGTACCCTGCCAGTACGGTCTGCATTGGCGACTGCCAGAAATAAAGGGCGTTTTGGCCCGCGGTTTTGTCGGCGCAGCGTGCTTTATCCTGATGTAAAATCAGGCTGTCGGCCAGAAAACGCGCGATGGACTGGAACAGGAAGCGGGCTGAATCTTCAGGTTTTTTCATACCGGCGTAAGTGTTGGCCAGTTTGAGTTCAACCATCGCCAGCGCTAGCCCGTAGCGCGGGTCGGTGCCTGTCGTGTCGCGTTCTGATAGAAAGCGCATAGCGCCCGATAGCGTATCGGCATCGGTATTTGCATCGGAAATGCGGTTGCCCAATGCATCAAGCGTGGCTTCGGTGCCGCTTTTGGCTTCGATATCCACAAATTCCTGGGTGACGGCCAGTGATGCAGGGGTGCCCTTGTTATTGGCAGGCGTGCTGTTTGCAAAAGCAGACCCTGCGGCTATTACCACAAGGTATGCGCCTAACAGCAGCGCTTTCAATTTCATCAGGCTGATGCCTTCTTTTTGGCGGCAGCAGGTTTGGCGACTTCGGCGCCGCCCACCTCAGGGTCGCGCAGCACGTAACCACGGCCCCAGACGGTTTCGATGTAGTTGAGGCCGCCCGAGGAATCTTCGAGTTTCTTGCGCAGTTTGCAGATAAACACGTCGATAATCTTGATTTCAGGCTCGTCCATCCCGTTATAGAGGTGGTTGAGGAAGGTTTCCTTGGCCAGCGTCGTGCCTTTGCGCAGGGCCAACAATTCAAGAATACCGTATTCTTTGCCGGTCAGATGGACGGGTTTGCTGTCGATATCGACCGTGCGGGAATCGAGGTTCACGATCAGGCGTTCGCCAACCTTGATCTGGTTCTGGCTGTGGCCTTTGGAGCGGCGGATGATCGCCTGTACGCGGGCCATCAGCTCGCGTTTGTCGAAAGGTTTGGTCAGGTAATCGTCGGCGCCGAAACCCAAGCCTTTGATTTTGTTGTCAAGTTCGGCCAGACCGGAGAGAATGAGGATCGGTGTTTCGACCTTGGCGGCGCGGAGTTTTTTCAGAACGTCATAGCCGTCCATATCAGGCAGCATGAGGTCGAGGATGATGATGTCGTATTCGTAAACTTTGCCGAGATCTAGGCCTTCTTCACCCAGATCGGTGGTATCAACCACGTGACCATCGGACTTAAGCATCATTTCGATGCTCTTGGACATAGAGCTGTCGTCTTCTACGAGCAGTACACGCATGGTGCCCCCATCTATCGTTTCGGCTTAAAGTGCCTGACTATGTTAATCTTAGTTAAAATTTTAACAAAGTTTAATGCCCCGCACAATCATTTCCTTCCAGTTCCGTCGCTGGTTAGTAGTTTCGGGCTTAAACTGGGGTGTTGGGCAGGGTTGCCCGAATATGATATGATGGGCATCACGCTCGTTCTGCCCTGCTTCAGGTGTTTTATTCATGACGCAATCCCCTCTCACTGATGACATTGCCGCTGGCGATACGGTGCGCCGCCGTGTCGATTCGATGATGGCCGCCATTGACGCCGTGAGCGTTGCGCGGGTGTATGGCACCGTTACCAAACTTTTGGGCCTAATGATTGAAATTACCGGTTTTCCCGAAACGCTGGCCATTGGCTCACGTATTACACTGGCGCCGGATGATGGCCGCCGCATTCCATGCGAGGTCGTGGGCTTTAAAGACCACCGCGCGCTGGTAATGCCTTTCGCCCCGCTTGAGGGTATCGGCCTTGGCTGCCGCGCCGAGATCGGGCAGGCACGCACTGTTATCCGGCCGTCCCATGCGTGGCTTGGCCGTGTCATCAACGCACTGGGCGAGCCGCTGGACGGTAAAGGCCCGTTGCCTGTGGGTGATTTGGCCATGCCCATGAAGGCCGCCGCCCCCATGGCTAGCAAGCGCCAGCGCATGGGCGAGAAGCTTGATTTAGGTGTGCGGGCGGTGAATACGTTTTTATCCACCTGCCGCGGGCAGCGTATGGGTATTTTCTCAGGCTCCGGTGTTGGTAAATCGGTATTGCTGTCGATGATGGCGCGGTACACGGCGGCTGAAGTGTCGGTGATCGGGTTGATCGGCGAACGTGGCCGCGAGGTGCAGGAATTCATTGAAGACGATTTAGGCGAGGAAGGGCTCGCGCGGTCGGTCGTGATTGTCGCCACCGGTGATGAAGCACCGTTGATGCGCCGGCAGGCCGCTTACCTGACGATGACGTGTGCTGAATACTTCCGCAATAACGGGCATGACGTTTTGTGCATGATGGATTCACTCACGCGTTTTGCCATGTCTATCCGCGAGATTGGGCTGAGTGCGGGCGAGCCGCCAACAACCAAGGGCTACCCGCCCAGCATGTATGGCGAGATGGCGCGTCTGCTTGAACGCGCGGGCCCTGGCGAAGGCGACCAAGGCAGCATTACAGGTGTGTTTACCGTGCTGGTTGAAGGCGATGACATGAACGAACCTGTGGCCGACGCCGTGCGCGGGATTATCGATGGCCATATTGTGATGGACCGCGCAATTGCCGACCGTGGGCGCTACCCCGCGATTGATATTCTCAAATCGGTTTCCCGCGCCATGCCCGCGTGCCAGACAGCGCAGCAATGGGCCGTGGTTAAACGCGCCAAACAGATGATCACGACCTATGAGGATATGGCCGAGCTGATACGCCTTGGTGCCTACCGTAAAGGGGCTGACCCCAAGGTTGATGAGGCGGTCAAATACTACCCGCTGATCGACGAGTTTCTGGCGCAGCAAAAAAACGACCAGACCAGCCTAGAAGACGGTTTTATGCGTTTGGCGAAAATACTGGATATGCCTTATGGCTAACCTCGAACCGGTTATCAGGTACCAGAAATACCAGTTGGATGAAAAACGCCGCTTTATTGCGCGCCTGTTTGCCGAGGCCGAGAAAGTTTATAACCACAAGGCCCGTATGCTGGATGAGGTGAAGCAGGAACGCAGCTTCGTCGACCAGTCTGAAGACCCGCGCGTTATTACCGGTTTCCTGACCTACCAGAACCAGATGAAAAAGCGCGTGGCGCTGATTAACGTCGAGATCGGGCGGATTGATGCGCGTATTGGCGTGGCACAGGACGACCTGCGCGAGAGTTTTACCGAGCTTAAGAAATTCGAGATTATCCAGCGCAACCGCTTGGCCCGCATGCGCCGTGACCTTGAGCGTAAGGAAGCGCAGATATTCGACGCCATCGCCGTTGAAGGGTTTTTCCGTGCCCGCGAGGAGGCCGAGGCCGAAGAACGCATGCAGCTTGAACTCGAGAATGCTGAAGACTAAAGGCGGGTTTTACGCCCGCACGCTGGCGCTGCGTTTTTGTAATTCCTCAATCACTACCCAGCCGCGTTTTTCAGGTGTGGCGCTGAAATTCAACTGCCCTGCAAAGCCGATGCCTTCCATGGCGCTGCTGTAGCGCGCACGCATCATCTCGCGCATCGGGGCGCTAAGCGCCTGTTCGCTGCGTAAGGTTACATCGAGCCTTTTATCAACCGAGAACCCATCAATTTGCATAGGGCCCATGCGGGTGAGTGATAAATCCATTACAAAACGTGTACCCGTTTTTTTGCCATCTGCTGCGTTCGGGTCGTCACGTTCAAATGCGCGGGTATGCATCTGGATGGTCTGGATATGCGCGCCGTAAAGCATCGGTAATGTCAGGCTGCGCCATTCGCCTTTATTCGTGGTCGCGGCATCATCGGCGCGGTCGCTGGAAGCAGCCGCAAAATCGCTGCCAATACGGGCAAGCAAGTCGCCACGCTTGGCTGATTTAATGCCGTCGATTGTTTTCTCGCCCAGCCACTGGTTGATGTCGCTGCCCTTAAGGGCAGCCGCATAAATAAGCGCAGGTGCGGTAAAGGCCACGCCGCCAGCGACCTTTGGCAGGGCCGCCTGTAAGGCTTGCGCGTGCGGGGCCGTCTGCGGGTCGGCCCTTAATGATTGCAGGGCATCGTCTAGCGCCTCCCATGTAATAGCGGGCTGGGCGGTGGCACTCAAAGCCGATGTAGCACCCGTCATTGCAGGCAAAATATCGAGCTTCATGATACTGGCGGGTGCCAACCCGCGCGCTGGATACTGCATAACCATAGGGGTGGGGGCTGGCGTTTCAATGCCGTCTGCCGCGATGCTGAAGGTTGGCAATTCGACCATGGGCAGGCCTTGCTGCGTGGTGCCTGTAAAGGTCGCGAAAATGGTGGGCGTTATGGGCGTGCCGTGAAGCAAATTGGCCATGGATGCCGGCTGGGGCACCATATGCTGTGCATTCTGGATGGCGGGCATAATGGCCGATACACGTACGTCCATCGGGTTGGGGAGTTGCGGGGCTGTTTGCTGCATGGTCATAACAGGTATGCGGATGGCCGTGGGGGCCGCGGCTGCATCGGGTGCGGCCAGCATACCTAAAGCAGGCGGGGTGGCTATGGTTGTAACAGGTACCGTATTGGGTTGTGCTGCGTTTTGTATGGCGGGCGTAAAGGGTTGTAAAATACGTAAGGCAGGGTTTGCGGGCGCTGTCTCAATAGCAATTCTGGGAATGCCGCCTAAGCTTATTTGCGCATCCGGTGTAGCTAGCAGGGCAGTTTTGAGAGTGGCTTGAAGTGTGGGGGCAGGCGTAACAGCTGGTGCCAGAAAACTTTGCAAAGCTGCTTGCGTGTGCGGTGTGGCGGTAGCCGCAATAGTTGGCGCAAGCGTTGCTTGCAAAGGGGTTGCCTGTAGGGCCGTTGGGGTTGGGTTTTGTAGGGCAGGGGCGGCGGTAATAGAAGGCATGGTGATCGTTGGAGTCAGGCGGACCATTTGCCCCGTTTGCAAAGGGTTCTGGGCGAAGGCTTTTAATTGTGCTGCGTTACCTACCCCTGTTTCGGGGGTTTTGGTGATGTTTTGTAGCGATGCTTTCAGGAAATTTGTTAGTTCCTGCGGGCCGATATTGTTGCTCGTCGGTAATGATGCGCCAGTTTGCGGAGTTGGGTTTAAAAGGCTTGGTAATAGGCCGCGCACAGCTTGCAGGGCCGCCTGTATGGCGTTGGGCGGGGCGGCGGAGGGTGTTGCGGCCGCTATGCTATTTTGTGTTGTAGGTGCGGCCGCTTGGGCTGGTGCCGTTATGGCAGGCGCAGCGGGTGTTGCGGTTGCAGGCAGTGCGGTTGCGGGCGGTGCGGTATTGGTGCCTGTCGTTGGCGGTAAGGTTACTTTTATAGCCGTGGGCGGGCTGCCTGCGGGCAACTGTACTTCAACAATCTGCCCTTTAACGGCCAGCTGGTTGGGCGGCAATTGTACGTCAATCGGCCCCCTTGGTGTGGCGATGCGGGCGGTGCCGTCTGGGTTTGCGGCAATGACCTCGCCTTTAAGTGTCAGTGCGCGGTCGGTTACTTCAAGGCTTGGTGGCAGGTAGGTGGCGGTTGCTGGTACGGGCACTGCATCGGCAGGCAGGGGGGCCGCCGCAGTGGCGGCAGGCACAGGTGCTGGAGGTGGCGGTGGCTGAACGCTTGTCATGCCACCCCATCATAACAATTTTTGGTTAGGCTACGGCAGCTTTTTTGAGGGCTTCGTCCACGTGGCGGGCGATTTTCTCGATATCGCCTGCAGCCTCGCAATTGGGCGAGCGGATGAGCAGCGGGGTCTGGTGTCTGATACATTCCTTGACCTTGGGGTCATGGCGGATCATGCCTGCCATCGGCGGTGAGAGGCGCAGGAAGTTTTCACAGGCTTTCAGCAGCGTCTTGTAGGTTTTTTCGCCTTCCAGCACATTTTGCGCCTGATTGATGACGATGCTGACGTTTTTGGACATGCCAGCCGCTGCACCAAGTTTTATAAAGGCATAAGCGTCGGTGAGCGAGGTTGGTTCATCGGTTGCGACAAGCATTGCGCGGGTGGCGGAAGCTGCCATCATGCGTACCGTGCGGTCAACGCCTGCGCCCAAGTCGATTACAACGGCATCGTATTCGTGGCTTAAATCGAGCAACTGGTCACGCAGCATAATCAGGCGCTGGGTTGGCAGGGCTGAAAGCGATGCCTGACCGGAGCGACCGGCCACAATATCAAAACCGCCTTCGTCATAACGCTGGACGACTTTGTCGAGCGACAGGCGGCCGCGGATTACGTCGTTCAAATCGCGCTTGGGCATCAGGCCCAATTGCACGTCGACGTTGGCCAAGCCCAAATCGCCATCAAATAGCAGGACGCGTTTGCCTTGCTTTGCGAGCGCGTGTGCAAGCGAGATGGAGAACCATGTCTTGCCGACGCCGCCTTTGCCCGAGGCTACCGCGATAATGTTGTGCCCGCGCGGGAAACCGCCGCCGGTCTGCGTATTATTATTTTCGGCGTTCTGCACCATGATAGCTTCGTTCATCGTCGTCATCCTGTCCGGCGTGTATTAGATGATGGGGTAACGGGTGCGCCCCCCATTTTTGGTTTTGTGGGGGCTGTTTGGGCAGCCCCGCGAGAGACTGGTTTGGTGGTACTACGATTGGCTTGCGGCAGCAGCATCGTGGCTAGGCTTTGTGCCGAAAGCGTTACGAGACCACCAGCTACCATCGGTGTATTGGAGGCATCGGAAAAGGCAATGCCGGAACGGCCGGCGGCTGAAAAGAGCCCGCCCAGGCGGCGCGCAATATCAAGCCTTGTGGGGAAGAGGCGTTGTACACCCAAGACCGCAAAGCAGCGTGCAATTTCAGCTGATTCCTCGGCGTCACCGCCAGCAGCCATGACGAGCACGGGTTCGATGGTGCCAGCATCAAGCAGTGTTGCCTGCGCGCGCATATCGTCCACGTCAAATGGGTTGCAGCCGCCCGTATCAATTAAAATCAGGTCGGCATTACGGGCCAGTTCAAGCTGGGCGCGGAGTTCTTTTTGGTTGCGTGCTTTTTGCAGTGGAATCTGCAGCAATTTTGTAAATGCCTCAAGCTGTTCGACGCCGCCTGCACGTACCGTATCTGTTGTGATGACCGCGGCTTTCAGGTCTGACATGGCGGCGCGGGCAGCCAGCTTGGCGGTGGCTAGCGTTTTGCCAGCACCGGGTGCGCCTATCATCATCAGCGCCTTGCGGGTTTTCATTGGCAGGGGCGCAAAGGTAAAGCTGTGTTCAAGCGCTGCCTTGAGGGATGAATTGGCGTCGGGCAGGCCGACCATTGTTGCAGTCGACAAGATGGCATCGCTGATGTCGGACGGCATGCCATGGCGCAGCATGGTGTCGGTCAGCAATTCGTTGATAGCGTCTTCGGCGTCTTCCTCGGCATCGTATTGGAGGTAATTTTCAGGGACGCCACGGCCGGATTTAGCAGACATGGCATTTTGTGGCCCGACTTCGAAAGCGGGGCCGTCATCCATACGATCAACCGCGGCGGTCACGCGTACGCTACGCCCGCCGTTTTCCTCGCGCGTTGCAACAATGATGGCATCTTCGCCAAGCGTCTGTCGCACCATCTGCATCGCCTCGGTCATCGTCTTTGCATAAAAGGTTTTTAGCCGCATTGTTGGGCAGCCCCTAAACGAATCATACATTCAGTATCGGCGGTGATTCGGTAAAAGTCCAGCTAAACTGGGGGTTTGAACGTAATCTGGAAGGGCTTTTGTGCTATCGCGCAAATGCTTAATAAAAAGTTAAGAGAGGGATTATTTAGGGGCCGAGCCGCCCTGTTTTGTGCCCAAACGCCGCCATCCGGGCACCGCATAGCCAAAATTGACGGGGGGAATCTTTATATCCATTTCATCTAGCAGCCATACAATTGCTGTCTGGCAATTTTGTAAGTCACCATTATGGCCGAAACGGTTATAAGGGACATGTTTTTGATTAAATGCGTATGCTTCGTCCATAAGGCGCTTCCATAGCGCGCCGACTTCTTCGCGTGGGCCTTCGACAAGGCGGCCCAGATTGTTGGCAGATTTTATCTGTTCAGGCCCTAATGAGGCGTGGAAGGTCAATTGCAGGTCAGTTTTAAGACCTGCCATGTTGAAGGCCTGACGCAGCGGGCTTTCTACGTTGGCTAATGATGCGAGCGCAAAGGCATGTTCACTGATGCGGGAGCGTAAATTGAGTTTGCGGCGCTCGCCGCCTTCCCATGCGCCCGCGTGTATTTCACCGGCAACCGTACCGTCTGATGTCATCATCGCCAGAAATACGTGGCCCAGTGGGCGGCCTAGCACAAGTTTATTGAGGCGTGCGCCGCGTTTGACGGGGCGTTCACACAGGCAGATCGACCATGTTTTGGTGGTATCGGCGCTTGTTTCCATGGCTCGAAAATACCAAAGAACTTTGTATTATGTCAAATTATACCTGGTTTTTATACTTGTCCAACAGTCTTGATACGCACCTTTGGGTGGATCTCGTTTTGCGACATGACAACGGTTTGTTGCCTGAAACGCTCAACCACCGAACGTACATAAGGGCGGATGCCTGGTGATGTCAGCAATACGGGTGCTTCGCCTCGGCTTTGGAAATCCTCGTAAATGTCGCGCACGCGGGCGATGAATTGCTGCAACTGGGATGGTGCCATGACCAACTGGCGTTCTTCGCCATCGCCCATCAGGGCATCGGCAAAAGCCTGTTCCCAATCAGGCGAGAGCGTGACGAGGGGTAGGACGCCGTGAATATTCAGGTGTGCGGTGCATATCTGGCGGGCAAGGCGCGCGCGCGCATGTTCGGATATCATGGCAACTGATTTGGTATGCTGAGCCGCCTCGGAAATACCTTCAAGAATGGTGGGCATATCGCGTATCGATACACGCTCGGCCAGCAGGTTTTGCAAGACACGCTGAAGGCCCGACAATGACAACTGGCTGGGGATCACATCGGCCACGAGTTTCTGGAACGGTTTGCCCATTTCATCGAGCAGTTTTTGCGTTTCGGTGTAGGACAACAAATCGGCCATGTTGTCTTTGACGATTTCGGTCAGATGCGTTGTAACCACTGTAGATGCGTCAACGACCGTGTAGCCTCGGAAATTCGCTTCCTCACGGTATTGTTCGTCAATCCACATGGCTGGCAGGCCAAAAGTGGGCTCAACCGTGGTTTCGCCGGGCAGGGTAATCGGTTCGCCCGCGGGGTCCATGCACAGCAACATACCAGGGCGGACCGTGCCGCGCCCTGCCTCGATTTCCTTGATACGGACAACGTAATCGGATGCGGTCAATTGCAGGTTATCCTGAATACGGACGCTGGGAAGTACAAAGCCCATTTCTTCGGCCAGCTGGCGGCGCAGGCCTTTGATCTGGTCGGTCAGTTTGTGGCCTTCGGCGTTGACGAGGCTGAGCAGACCGTAACCGAGTTCGAGGCGGATGGTATCCATCGCCAGTGACTTCGAAATAGGTTCTTCGGCCGGTTTGACTTTGGCAGCTTCAGATGCAGCAATTTGCACTTTCTGGCTGGCAATACGTTTGACTTCGCGTTGCAGGTACCATGAAAGCCCGCCTGTCATCATGGCCAGTGTAAAGAAGGGCATGAAGGGCAGGCCCGGCATGATGGCCAGAAAGCCGACTGCGCCTGATGTGAGGGCAAGCCCGCGCGGGTATTGCGAGAACTGGCGGAAGAGCGCTTTGTCAGCCGAGCCAGATACACCGCCTTTTGATACCAGCAAACCTGCTGCAATAGAAACCAACAGCGCAGGAATCTGGCTCACGAGGCCATCGCCTACAGTTAAGAAGGTGTAGGTATGCGTGGCTTCACCGAGCGATAGGCCATGTTGAACAGTGCCGATAATGATGCCGCCGATGATGTTGACGAAGGTGATGATGAGGCCGGCTACGGCATCGCCACGCACGAATTTGGCCGAACCGTCCATCGCGCCATAGAAATTGCTTTCTTGCTCGAGTTCCGAGCGGCGGCGGCGTGCGTCATCTTCTGTAATAAGGCCAGCCGACATATCGCTGTCGATGGCCATTTGCTTGCCCGGCATGGCATCCAAGCTGAAGCGCGCAGCGACTTCGGCTATACGGCCAGAACCCTTGGTAATAACCACAAAGTTGATGGTGATGAGGATGGCGAAGACGATGATCCCGATCACGAAATTGTCGCCCATGATGAAGGTGCCGAATGCCTTGATGACGTGGCCTGCTGCTTCCGTGCCTTCGTGGCCGCCAGCCAGAATAAGGCGCGTCGTGGCGACGTTGAGGCTCAGGCGCAGCATGGTCGCGATCAGGAGCGTGGTCGGGAAGGTTGTGAAATCGAGCGGGCGTTCAATGAACAGCACCGTCATGAGAATAAGCACGCTGAAGGTGATGGATAAGGCTAGTGCGATATCGAGCAGCCATGTGGGTAGCGGGAAGATCAGCCCGCAGACAATGGCAATGATGCCAAGGGCCAAAAGCACGTCACCGCGACCCATAGATGCCTTAAAAGCATCTATGCCCGCGTTTCCCGAGGGGGTGCCTGCAACCTGATCGGCCATGAATGATGTGGTACCTAGGTTAAAACTTGTCTTAACAGTATATCAGCAGCGCCCATGAAAAACGAGACGGTTTTGGTGTTGAAGACTTGCTAGAGCAGATGTTTTTGCTTTTTGAAGGGTGTGTTAAATACACTTAAAAATGTTTTATTTACAAAAAAACCATTTTCTAAGTCTAGCTAAGAGTTTTTTTAATGACAGCTTTAGTAAGTGAAGCGAAAAACGAGTCTTTTAGGCGCTTAATTCCTTTTAATATGTATTTTACATTATTAACTGTGTTTATTTCATATTTATAGGCTGTAACAATGCGTGATTTCAGTCATCACGACTGTAATAATTGGGTTTTATAGTGTGGAAGATGGTTATTCGTCGCGCCCGTAGTCCTTGAGCTTATTGCGCAAGGTACGTATGGAGATGCCGAGAATTTTGGCAGCATGGGTCCGGTTGCCCAATACGTGGTCGAGCGTATCGAGGATCAGTTTGCGCTCCATATCTGCCACGGTGCCACCCACAGACGCGCCAGCGGGGCTCCCTGAGGGTTTTTCTATAGCGGCAGGTTCATCTGACGTGTGGACGGCATCGGCCTCGATTTCGTCTTCCAATGAAATTAGGATTGCGCGGTGCATGGCGTTTTCAAGTTCGCGCACGTTGCCCTGCCAGCGGCTGCCCTGAATTTTGGCCAGTGCTGGTTTTGACAGCTTCTTTTTGGCAACGCCATTCACGTCCGCGTATTTGTCGGCGTAAAGCTGGGCCAAGGCTGCCAAGTCGGCCGGGCGTTCACGCAAGGCGGGCAGATGGATATTCACGACGTTGAGGCGGAAGTACAAATCTTCTCTGAATTCGCCCTTGGCTACGCTTTCCTTCAGGTTGCGGTTGCTGGTTGCGATAATGCGCACATTGATTTTGACAGGTTCCTTGCCGCCGACACGGTCAATCACACGTTCTTGGATGGCACGGAGAAGTTTGGCCTGAAGGCTGTGCTGCATTTCGGATATTTCATCGAGTAAAAGCGTACCGCCGGTTGCTTCCTCGAACTTGCCGATTCTGCGGGCAACAGCGCCTGTGAAGGAACCTTTCTCATGGCCGAATAGTTCGGATTCTAGCAGGTTCTCGGGGATTGCCGCGCAATTCAGTGCGATAAACGGCCCGTCTTTGCGTTTGGATTTCTTATGGATGTAACGAGACATCACTTCCTTACCGGTTCCGGACTCTCCGGTGATCATGACGGTGGCTTCGGATGGAGCGACTTGGTCAGCCAGTTTGATGACGCGCTGCATGGAAGGATCGCCCGCGATCATGGCTGTTTGTTCTTCCGTGACGGCTTCAATGACGGCGGCAATCAGTTCAGCATCAGGCGGCAGGGGCAAGTATTCCTTGGCGCCGGCCTTGATGGCCTTGACGGCTGCATTGGCATCGGACCCCACGCCGCAGGCGATGACGGGTATGGCAAAGCGTTCCTTGTTGAGCGCATCAACAAAGGCTGCGATGTTCTGCTTGACGTCGATCATCACAAGGTCGGCACCTTTGCCGTTCCGAAGCGCGCCAAGCGCCTGCTGGATGTCCTCGCAGTGGACGACCTTCGCACCGCGCTGAAGCGCGATTTTACCAGCCGCGCTGATATGACCTTCAAGATGACCGACAATCATTAACCGCATACCGCAGGATCCTTAATGTATTATGAGATTCAGGCATATTTTTTGTATCTGTTCCCAAGTGTAAATGCTTCGTTAGGCGAAGCAATCTGTACTTTCGGAAGGAGTTTACCACGTTTGCTGGCCATGAGCGTGGGGCTTGGTATGGATTGGAATGACGACAAGGCTGGATTTGCCAAAGATGCGCCCTAGACTATTGAGAAATTGACAAGTGCAGTGTTTTTGCATTATGGAAACGCATGGCAAATTCTATTGATTGGTCACAACAAATAGTTATCAGCGGTCTGCCCGAGATGTACGGGCATATCCGCAGTGGCGAGATCGGCGCGGTTATTACTGCGTCAGAGCCCGATATGCTGGAATATTACAAACAAAAAGACCCTGAACATCTGGCCCATGCCAGTGCCATGCTTGCCCAGATCAATGAAGCACAAATTCCTCATTACTATTCGCGTGTGTTTCACCAGGATGCGGTTACTCGAGCAGAAATTAAAACGCGCCTAGCCAGTATTAAAGACGCGCGCATACGTGCCGAGACACGCGCCGCCATAGCCTTTGAAGCCGTGAGCGAGACCGTGCAGGTTGCCGAAAAAATGCTTAAGGTTGTTTACCCTAAAAAAGTGGCCATCCACTGTCTGCGCGGCGTTGACCGCAGCGCCATGTTGGGTTTGCTGCTGCTAATCAAGAATGCCGGCGGGCCAGACCATGTTGACGAGGCGTTGATGCGCCTGCGTGAAATACGCCCGAATGCCCGCCTTGCCGTGGGGCGTGACCCTTTCAGGCTTTATATGGGGCAGGGTTTTGAGAAATTTGCCGAAGCGGTTGGTGAATTCAGGGATGCCGTTACGACAACCAAGAGCCTCAGGGAAGAATTCGGTGCGGCGGGTTTGATTGCCAATACCGATACATCGTCGCATATCTTTTTGATTGATGCTGTACCCGAGCCGCAGCGCCCGAAAATTGTCGAGCGCGTTGCTCGTTACAACGGCGCTGCACGCCGCTTCAGGCTGCCTACATACGGTATCAAAACTATCTGATTTTTTACTGGCTGAAATATCTGACGCGTTCGCCGGGAGGCAGGAGCATGTTCAGCTCGTGTTCTAGCTTGCGCGGGTGGTCCTGACGGGCCATTGAAACAATCGCGGTCAAAATCATTTCCTTGATCATGACGTCTTCACCGGAATTGCGTTCCAGCTTGGTTGCAAGCGGCATAAGAAACACCGTCGACATGAGCGCGCCGTAAAACGTGGTAAGCAGAGCCACAGCCATTGCTGGGCCGATTTTGCTTGGGTCATCGAGTTGGTTCAGCATTTGCACAAGCCCCACGAGCGTGCCGACCAGACCCATAGCGGGGGCGACTTCGGCAGCCCTGCGTGCAATCGATGCCGTACGGCGGTGGCGCTCGATCAAGGCTTCGATATCTTGCGTTAAAATACGGTTTACTTCATCGGGTGTGTAACCGTCGGCAATGAACATTATGCCTTGAAATAGAAACGGGTCTTTGCGCACTTCGGTTTCGACCTGTGAGAGGGCCAGCGGACCTTTGGATTTGACGAGAACCGAAAGATCAAGCAATTGGCGCGCCATGGTTGACGGGCGACGCACGCTTTTAACCGTGGATGATTTTAAAATCTGCGCGGCTTTTTTTAGCTCGTCGCTGCTATAGGACATGGCGGTGATGGTGAATGTGCCGAAAATAACCATGAGAACGGATGGCAGGTCGTAAAACGACATGAATGAGCCGGTGAGGGATAGTGCTATGGCGATTATGACGATTGTCAAAATCATGCCGAGCACGGTCGCCATATCGAAACGTTTTTTCGGGCGTACAATTTTTATTGCGCTGGCAAGGCGGCCTGCCGATTGCCCGGCTACCGGTGCTGCCTCAGGGGCTGTTGCTGTTAATTCATCGGCCATGATCGCGTTTTTCTTATGAACGGTCCGATTTGATGATTTCGGTCATCGTCACGCCCAGCTTGTCCTCAACCACGACAACTTCGCCGCGCGCAACAAGGCGGTTATTGACGTAGATATCGATGGCTTCGCCGACTTTTCGGTCAAGCTCAACCACGGCGCCGCGACCCAGCTTCAGCAACTGGCTGACCTGCATGGTCGAGCGACCGAGCACGGCGGATATTTGTACAGGGATGTCATAAATAGCTTCGACATCCTTGGCCATTGGTTCGCCAATGTCGTGATCGAATGTCTCGTTCTCGGCATTGGGATCGGCCATTTCCTGCAAATTCAGGTCTTTTCCTATGTTATCGGCCATCTCACGTCTCCGGTTGGGTTACGTCATTATGTGGTGTTTGCGGCTGTTCGTCCACAGTTGCTGAGGCTTGCGCACGCATCTCTTCTGGCAGGTGGCTTATTATGGTTTCAAGCAGGCTGTTCATAGCCGCGCCTGGGTCCCATTCAGCCCCACCACCCGTCCACTCAAAGCGGCATTGTAGCCCGTTCAGCGTTGTATCGGGCACAACGTTGCATGTGGCCCTGCGGCGCATGGATACCAGCGTCTCGGTCAGGCGGGTGTTGATTTGCTCGACATGTTCGGGGGCTACATGAATGGTGATTGCCTGCCCTTTGACCTGTTCTGCTAGTACGCGGCGGATAAACCCGTCAATTTGTGTTGCGGCCATAACATCAAGTAAAGCCGGGCACAGCTTGGTAATGGCCTGTGTTGCCAGTACTGTTGATTGTTCAATAAAGCTGTTGATGCGCTGGGCTTCACCTTGTTCGAGGCGGTCTGCAGCAAATACGACCTGCTGCAATATATCGCGTACTTGCGCTTCTTGTGAAGCAAGCGTCTCGCGTATGCCTGCCGTGCGGCCCTGTTCAAACCCTGTCTGACGCGAAGCTTCCATCTCTTCCTGCGAGAAGGTTGGGCGTCGCGCGTGTTCGCGTTTTTTGCGCAGGGCTTCTTCACCAAAATCATTGATGTCGAAAAGGAATTTTTTTGCGTTATCACCCACTGGTCGTTCCATTGATCCCGCTTAGTAAATAATCTCGTCTTCTTCCTTGCCCGAAGCCACGCGGATTTCGCCGCGGCTTTCGAGGTCTTTGGTAACGCTAACAATATATTGCTGCGCTTCCTCGACATCCTTGAGGCGTACAGGCCCGAGGGATGACATATCTTCGCGCAGGATTTTGGCCGCGCGTTCCGACATGTTGGAGAGGAACAGGTCGCGCACGGTTTCTGTAGCACCTTTGAGGGCCAGCGGCAGTTTGTCCTTGTCGACGGCACGGATGATGGATTGCATGGAGGATGGGTCGAGTTTGCCCAGATCCTCGAAGGTGAACATGAGGGAGCGGATTTTCTCGGCCGAGTCCGGCTCCGATTCCTCAAGGCCCAACATGAAGCGGCCTTCGACTGTGCGGTCGAGGTTGTTGAAAATCTCGGCCATCATTTCGTGGCTATCGCGGCGTGCGCCACGCGCGAGGTTCGACATGAACTCGGTGCGCAGGGTTTTCTCGACGTCTTCGAGCACGTCTTTTTGTACTGATTCCATACGCAGCATGCGGTGGATGACTTCCATCGCGAAGCCTTGCGGCAGCAGTGCCATGACGCGTGCCGCATGGTCAGGCTGGATTTTCGACATCACGACGGCAACCGTCTGTGGGTATTCCTTGACCAGAAAGTTGGCGAGAACTTCCTCGTTCACGTTGCCGAGTTTTTCCCACATGGTACGGCCTGCAGGGCCGCGGATTTCTTCCATGATCGTGCTGACCTTGTCTTTGCCCAAGACTTTGGCCAGCAAACGCTCGGTTGAATCGAGGGTCCCAACCAGCGAGCCGGTCGATGACATCTGCTCGGCGAAGTCTACAAACAGGCGCTCGATCACGCTGGAGGATACTTTGCCGAGCCCCGCCATGGTGGTCGAGATTTCCATGATCTCTTCCTCGTCCATGAATTCGAAGAGTCGGGCGGTATGGTCCTCGCCTAATGCCAGCAGGAAGATAGCGGCCTTTTCTTTGCCGTTCAGTGCCCGATAATCTTCGCGTATCCTGAGTGCCATGGCGCGTTACTCCTGCGTCATCCAGTTGCGGATGATGGATACTGTTTCTGTCGGATGCGTTGAGACAATGTCGCCAACCTTGCGTACAGTCGATGCCTTGACCTTGCCTTCTACAGCCTGCATGTCGATCAGGGATTCTTCTTCCTGTTGTATGCGCGCTTCTATTTCAGCGGCGCTAGGGCCGGTCAGGGCAGGGGTTGCACCAAGGCCTGTGCCTTGGGCCAAAAGCATTTCGTTCCGTGCATCCTCAATGGCTGATTTTTGAGCCTGGAACAGCGATGTCATGATTGGTTTGAGCACAAGCAGGATGACAAGGATGCCCATGATGGCAAGCATGATCATCTCAGCTGTTTGCAGCAATTGGCCACGGTCAAAGCCGAATAAGGTTGATGATGTACCTATATCGGGCATCTCGACTTCGCTGAAAGCCATGTTTACGACTTCAACCGTATCGCCGCGCTTTGCATCAAACCCGATGGAGGATTTTACCAATGCTGCAATCTTGTCTAGCTCTTCCTGTGTGCGCGGCTGGTAGGTTTTTTTACCGTCTTTGTCGGTAACCATTATGCCGTCAACCAACACTGCGACCGAGATTTTTTTGACGCTGCCAGTTTCACTGACGATGCTTTTGACGGTCTTGCTGATTTCGTAATTGGTGGTTTCTTCGGCCCGGCTGCTTTTGCTATTGGTACCGCTGGCGCCTTCTTCACCATTGCCACCGGGAATGTTGTTTTGTACGCCTACAGGCGCATTTGTTTTTTCGGCCTCGTTTGAATCGTCCTGTACGGTTTGGGTCGAGCGCACAACCTGACCTTCAGGGTCATAGGTTTCCGAATTGGTTTGTATGCGGTCAAAATTCAGTTCGGCCGAAACATTTGCACGGACCTTGTTGAAGCCGACAATGCGGCCGACCATATCTTCGATCGAGGCGTTCATACGTTCTTCGTACGCGCGCTGCATTTCTTCGGATTTGAGGCCAGCCATGGCTTCAGGGCTATCACTTCCACCCCCAGCCAGCAAATTGGCTTCAGTGTCGATGATGGAAACTTTATCTGTTTTCAGTTCGGGTACGGCATTGGCCACGAGGTTCTGTATACCGTAAATCTGCTCGCGGCTTAGGCGTTTGCCGGGCTTGAGTTTTAGGGTCACGCTGGCGCTGGCCTGACTGGTTTCGCGCGAGAAAAGTTCACGCTGCGGCAAGACCAGATGCACTTTCGCAAATTCGACGGAATCGAGGGTCGAGATGGTGCGCGAAAGTTCGCCCTGCAGGGCGCGGACCTGATTGATGTTTTGAACAAAACCGGTAGTACCGAAGCCCGATTTTTGGTCAAAAATCTCGTACCCCATTGAGCCGCCATTGGGCAGGCCTGCCTGAGCCAGCAACATGCGTGCGCGCCCGATCTCGTTTTTAGGTACGCGAATTTGCGAGCCATCGGCCGAGGCTTCGAACGGGATTTTGGTTTCTTCGAGTTTTGCTGCAACAGACGCGGAATCGATCGAGGACAGATTGCCGTAAAGCAATGTCAGTGTTGGTTTTGATACTTGTGAGGACACGAATACAAAGAAAATCAGCAGGCCAACAAAAACCCCTGCCAAAATGGCGATGCGGGCTGGTCCCAGGCTTTTGATGGTGTCAGCAAAACTGCTCATCGGCTTTCCTAAGTAATGACTTTTGCATGCGGCCCGTGCGGCCTAGATGTAGAACAAAAACCGCTAAAAGGCTGTAAAAACAGTGTTTTGGCGACTATCACTCTTTTGTTAACATACATTAATTTTTGGTTGCTGTCCAATGTCGCGTGCGCGAGTGCATAGTGTTCGACTCGCGGGAAACCTTATGTTTGAAATTCTCTGCTTTTTGCTTACGCCCAGCCTTTAGGCTTGAGCGTGTACGGTATGCTTGTGTGCATGTAGGGTGTTATATGGGGCAGTTTTTTGCAGTAAAACTTATATATAACAATGATTTGACCCTAGGTTGATCTGAAAAGTGAGTTTTGATGTGTGCGGGGGCAAATGGATGCTCCTCTAGAACAGCGCTTAATTCTTAATAGAATTTCGTTGGAACATATTGAAAAATAGAAAAAACATTGACTTTTGACGTTGTTGCATATACGATGATAGTAGGCAGGTAAACCTTGCCGCTTGGGGAAAAACATGATTGAGGCTGTAAAATCTACGGTCGCTAATAGCGTCCTTTCACGAGGCAGCGTTGACCAGTCGTCGACACTGAACTCGTATGCTTCGAATCCTGAAAAACTACAAGTTGCTTCCGTGGCACCTTATGTTAGCCCGACAGTGCGGGTTGACGTGAATACCAAGATCGCAATTCTGGAGTTTAGGGATACTCTGTCCGGCGAAGTGCTGGCACAGATTCCGTCGGAGCAAGCTTTACGCAGCTACAGGCAGCGTGAAGCAATTGAGGACGTTCAATTGGCAGAACAATTATCCCGGAATGCTGATACCCAGAAGGGGACAGCGCCCATCAGGACGAACGCGACGGTAGCAGAATCTACGCCGACGCCGCAGCCGTCACAGGACGCAACTTCTACTTCTACGGGTTTTAGCGGGACCAGTTCTGCTGATGCGACATCCGTGCAAGTGGACGTCTGATCTAATCAGCGCCACATCGAAAGCAATACCGGTTTCGTGATTTTTCACGATGAGGTTTTGCGCATTATTTTCCGCGCCGACTTGGGGTTGGGCGCGGATTTTGTGTTGGATTTTTAATTACGCGCATGATCGGGTGTTAGCCGGTTTTCAGGCCTGCCCTTTGTGGCAGGCCTTTTGCTTTATGCGGTCTGGGTATCAACCCGTTTTATGCCGATGTTGATGCGGATGATGTAGCGGTGGTTTGCGCGGCCGCGGCTTTGGCGGCAGCTGTGGCTGGCGTTTTAACCATCAGGCCGCTTGCTATCTGGCGGTTGATGTCAATCAGCACACTCAATTTCTCTTTTGTTGGCTCCGATAAAATATTGATGGAGCGTTTAAAGATGAAGTTGCACAGGTTCACGATATTGTTGCGCAGATCAACCGGCCGGCTATCGGGGTTTTCGATTGCCGTGTCGAAAAACAGCATCCAGAGCTTGCGGTTATAGGTGAGGATATTGTCGATATCCTCCGGGGTTGCTTCATCCCAGCGTTCCTGCAGACGTTGCAGTTCGTTTGCGGCTTTCAGCAGGAGCTGGCCTTCCAGTTCACGCTGGTCTGGTGTTTCCTTGGCGGTTTTGCCGTATTTGCCGGCGGCTGCGGCATAAGGATTGTTAGACATTGGACATCAGCTCCTGTTCGTAATCGATGAGTTTGCGGGCTTCACGCAAGGCTTTGTAGTAATGCCCGCCTAAAATATGCTGCGAAATATCGGCAATCAGAAGGGTGGTTGAGGGCGCTGCATCTTGTACTTCGCGCAGAGCCGTGAAGTAGGTGTCGTATAATTCGGTCGCGTCTTTTGCGAGGTACATCAGCTGGATGATGAAGTAGATCCGTTTGCAGGGGCTGGTTGCATCTTCTTCGCGCATCACATCGCGTTCGCGCAGGATCGGGGCTTCGCCTTCGATATGCAGGCGGGTACGCTGGTTATCGTTTGTGATAACGGCGTTGCCGACTATAATCCGTTCTTTGGGTTTCAGGTCTATGACTAGTGCCATGGCGAGTTTCTCTCGGGTTTACAAGGACGTTCTGTCCAGGAGTGTAAGGTTTAAAACCAAAATATCAAAAGAAAACCTAAGAACGTATGTTTTCCTTTGATCTTCCGGCTTGAGGCAGGAAGGGTGGAAAGCGGGCCGGCTTTCTGCCGGCCCACGATCCGAAAACTATTAGAACAGTTTGAGAACCGACTGTTGCGCTTGCGATGCCAGTGACAGGGCGGTAACGCCGAGCTGTTGGCGGGTCTGCAGAGCGAGCAGTTTGGCCCCTTCTTCGTTCTGGTCGGCGACGGTCAGTTTATCCGAACCTTCGTTCAACGTAGCAACCAGCGATTTCGTGAAATCTTCACGGGTCTGGATGATCGAGAGTGAGTTCGACAACTGGCCACCGAAGCCACGAACGGTCGACAGTGCTGCCTGAATTTTGGTGTCAGCAGCTGTGATCGTATCGAGACGTGAGAAGTCGGCTTTCGTCAAATTCAGGCCTGAGGAGGAAAGATCCTTCCCTGTGGTGCTGAGTTTGTTCGAACGGTCTTCGTTGAAGTAGGTATCCAACGTGTCACCACCCAGCAAGTTAACGCCACGGTAACCGGCATCGGAAACCAGGGTGTCAATGTTGCTTAGAACGGTGTTGTAGTCGCTCTCGTACTGGGACAATGTCGAGGCAGCGGTTGCCAGAACAAAGTTTTCAGCCGATCCTGCCGTGTCAGCAGCAGGGGTAAAGGTTGCTTTGACACCGAAGTCAAAGTCAGCTTTATCCGTTGTCGCTACGTTCGAACCGTCGGTGATACCAATTTTGACGGTCTGCGTTGAGGCTGAGATGGATTCAACCGTGAACTTCCCGGTTGTAGCATCGTAGCCAGCTTTGATGAAACCTTTCAGGGTCGAGTCGTTGTTGATTAAGTCGACGAGGCCTTGAATGGTTGTGGTGCTGTCGGTTGCGAGGTTAACGACTGTTTTGTCGTTAATTGTAATGTTGTAAGACGTACCGCCCGTTGCGTTGTTGATAAAGCGAGCGGTGGAACCGCCATCTGTATCGCGAACCGCAGTCAGCAGCGTTGATGCTGATGCCTTGGTACCGACAGTGGCCGTGTAGAACGTACCGGATGTCAGTTTGGTGCTAGCGGTAGCTGTGAAGCCAGTGGTGAACAATGTCGTGGATTCAGCAGCTTGTGATTTGGCAATACCGCCAAAGCCCAGAGCTGATGCCAAAGCACTGTCAACCACGCTGTTGGCAGCGGTTTCGCCAGCTGCCGCGTCACCGTCAGCGTCAAAGTTTACGCTGAAAGACAGACCTTCAAGTGCCGTAATTTTGAGGTTACCTGCAGATGTCAGTTCAGCTTTCAGGATCTGTTTGCCGTTGGTAGGGGACGTGGAACCGGTGGCGTCTGTCAAGTCGTTGATTTTAGCAATCAACTGCTCGATTGAGTCGCCAGCTGCGATAGCGATACCGCCAACGCCTGAGCTTGTGCTCGGGGTTAGGGCCAGGCCGTCAGCGTTCACGATGTCAAAGCGAATAACACCCGTGGTGCCTACGCCTGTAACGGTCGTCAAATCTGTTACGCCTTTGAGGTTTGTTGTACCGGTAACGGATGCTTCTTTCGAACCGTTGGAAATAGCATCACGAGCGGACGACACGATGGATTGAGCTTGCTTAACCAGTGAGGTCAAGCTGGTCACGCCAGCGTCGGCTGCTTTAACGGTTTGGATCGACTGGCCAATACCATCCAGAAGGGTGGTAAGGTCGGACGAACGGTTTTTCAGTGATTGTGATGCGAAGAAGTTTTGTGGGTTATCAAGTGCCGAAGACACTTTCAAACCGGTCGAGAGAATGTTTTGGACTTTATCGATACTGCCTTGCGTACGCTGAAGCGAAAGCAAGTTTGAACGCAATGCTGCGCTGAGAACGACTTCACCAGTCATAAGTAACTCCTATCCTAGGGGTTGTTAAATTAATATCGCCTGTTCCTTGGCGACTAGTATTCATCATAATAGCATGATTCTTAATACAAGGTTAAAGCGCTAATTTTAGATATTCGTAATGTTTTCTTTAAACATACGGGTGTCGTGCAGCTTTGTTTCTGAATTTTTTCCTATATATATCAATGGATTGTCCGGTGTGGTTTGCGGCACCAGAACTGGTACATATTTGCAAAAGCATGCGGGTTTTGCAGTTCAAATTCATGCCAATTATCCAATGACGTCATTTTTTTATCGTCTGGATAGGCCTTGATATATTCCGTAATGATTTTTGAGCGTGCGATACTGAAGCTCATAAACTCCAGCCCTAGCTGCGCCAAACAGTCTTTCAACTGTGGAATGGTGAATCGATGTTCCTGAACATGGAAAATCAGGTCACGGCACAGGGATGTCGAATAAAAATCGGGGGAACCTGTAATGCTTTTGGCAGGGTGGAAATCGGACAGGTTTTTGATGGCGGCTCTGCAGGCATGAATGCCTTGCAGCGTGGCTTCAAACCCGTTATCGGCAATAAACTGACGGCTGGCAACCACGTTTTTGCGTGCAATCTCGCTATACAGGCCGATGCGCATGACGCCGCCCGGTTTCAAAAGGTCGGTTAAAACCTGCCAGCCGCGCATCGGGTCTTGCATATGGTGCAAGACACCTGCGCTTTCAATAATATCAAATTGCTTGTTTAGGCTGGTGCCCAGTTCAAGAATGTCGCCCTGATAAAAGGTTACATTGCCGAGGCCCGCCTCGGTACAGCGTTTTTTGGCAAATGCGAGGCTTGCGAGGCTTAGGTCGACCGCTGTGATGTTTGTGTCGGGGAAACTGGCGCTGGATATCATGACATGGCGGCCAGTACCGCAGCCTGCGTTGAGCAGTTCAAGCGTTTGGCCATTTGCGTTATGGCGCAGGGCATCGATGTTAACGGCGTTATTTGGGCCGCTATGGTCGCGGTAGACGTTTTTCCAGCGCGGGTATGGGTTTTCCTCGTACATCGCGCGCACTTTGTCAGATACTTCGTTGCCTGATGCCTGCAGGGAAGGGATGGTCTTGCTGATCTCGCGTTCCGCCAGCCAGTCGGTCACCTGCTCAAATAAAACGCTTTCAAGGGCTTTGGGTGCGTTTGCAATGCTGGCGGGGGTCAGTAGGGGCAAACTATCAATCAGTGGTGCCAGCGGCCTGTAGGCAGCCAGTAAAAGCATTGCCAAAGCGGCGTCATCTGACCATGTGTTGGTTTTTGACAATGTGGTTTGCAGGGCGCTAATCAAAGCTGTTTCAGTCGGTGTTTCATCGAAAACATATTCATTAAGAAAACACTGGGCGGCCATAGACGCCATAAAGGGCAGCAAGGCGGGCCTTTGATTGGCCGTATGCATTTCAAGGTTTAGGCGCCGCAGATGCGTGAGGGCCGCCTCAAAGCGGATATCGCGGGCAATAAAGGCCGATAGGCCCTTACATAGCAGATCGTCATTCAGGCTGTCCGTTTGTATATTTACCGCTGTGGCAGCGAAAGCGTCGTAGGACGGTGCGTCAAGGGCCGCGCGCAGCAAATTTTGTGCGGGGTCGCGGGCCATGAGGTTAATGAAGGCCAGATTCAGGTTATCGTAGGATAGGCTTTCCATTTCAAGGCAGTACAGCATAGCCTCGCGGAAGACGGGCTCAAATGTTTCGGGTTTGAATTCCTTGAAAGCACAAGTCAGTAAATGGCGGTAGCGCTGTGATGAAGGTGTTTCCTTGGCCAATTTGTGCAATATGAGGATGCCGTGGACGTACTGGCTAAGCAGGCAATATGTCTGGCCCAGATACTCCCATGCTTCAGCGTCGGCTTCATTGAGTTCGACCGAACGTGTGAAAGCCTTGAGTGCGCTTTCGGGCCTTGCGGTGCGTAGGTATACGAGGCCGAGATTGAACTGGTTTTCGGCTGTTTCCGCGATTTTTGTGGCGGCAAGTAATGCTTTTTCGGCTTGCACGTTATCGTCACTATCCAGATAGGCCTGCCCCAGTACATTTAAGGCCTCGGCTGATTGCGGCTTTTTGGATAAAGCTTCAACTAGCAGTGGGGTGGCGCGCGCAGGGTCACACATGCGCAGGTACACTTTACCCAGGTCAAGCAGGCACACGAAACCGCGGTCATGCTTCAGGGTCGCTTCGAAAAGCTGGGCTGCCGCTTGTAAGTTGTTTTGTTTTTCATATGCGCGACCGGCCACATAAAAAGCGAGAGGGTGGCCGCCATGCGTGCGCATGCATTGTTCGATGATATCGATGCTTTCCTGCCAGCGTTCCTGATTTTGTAGGTCGATTGCGGCTTTGAGGTAAGTATCGATTGGTGTGTCTTTTGGCAGTGACATAAGGGCAGCCTAGCACAGGGGTATAAAAAGTGTATCCCGGTACACTCGTTCTGAGTGTCCGGGATACTACTGAAACCGAAAACCTATTTGTTAGGTTTTTTGCGATTAACGCAGTCTCAGCAATTCCTCCGTCATCTGGTCGGCGGTTTGAATGATCTTGGAGCTTGCCGAGTAGGAGCGCTGCGTAATGATCATTTTTGTAAACTCGTCCGCGATGTCGACGTTTGATGATTCAACGGCTGACCCTTCGATCAGACCCGAGCCGCCCGAACCTGCTTCACGCAAGTTGTAGGAGCCTGATTCCGATGTCTGGATATAGGCGTTACCTGTTTGTTCTGTCAGGCTGTTCTGGCTTGTAAAGGTTGCCATTGGCAGTTTGAACAGAGCCGATGTCTGGCCGTTCGAGAAGCGGGCAGAGACGATACCGTTACGGTCGATTGCGATACCTGTGCGCAGGCCAAGTTCGGCACCGTTCTGGGTCACGCTGGTAACGTTATATTCACCCGAGTACTGGGTCAGGCCGCCGATGGCGACGTCAATATCCTGCAGATCGGAACCGTTACCCCAGTTGATATTGCTAAGGGTTACGTTTTTATTGCCGTTAACGTCTGTTGCTGCGTTCAGCGTACCGTCCGAGTTGAAATTCAGTGAACCTTCAGCGATTGTGGTGCCGGTTGTAAGGTTGACGAGCCTCATATCCCACCATCCATAAGCGTTAGCTGTATTCAGCGTGCCGGCTGATGGATATATGGTCGGTTGTGTCGGAACGGTTGATGCTGTCGATGTGAAGCCCAAAGCTACCGATGCCGTACCCGCCAAGTCGGTTACTGAAACCGCCTGCGTGGTGTTCACTGACTGGATACGAATGTTGCCAGCTGCAGTCAGTTCGGCGCGTGCATAGCCGGAAAGGCCTGCTGGCGGAGCCGAGTTTACGGCGTTAATCAGGTCTTGCACAGTTGAGGTAGCGCCGATCGTGAAACTGGATGTTTGGGTGCCGACCCCAAACTCGATCTGGTTACCTGTAGCTACACCAGCAAGGGTATTAAGCTGGGTTGTGGCGGTCAATGGGCCCAAAAGGGTCGAGGCACTTGTGGGAGCCATGGTCGAAAAGCCAAGGGCTGACGCTGCGCCGATAGAGCCGGTTTGCGTACCGTTTGTAACTGCTACGGCCTCATCGAATTTGCGTGCTGTGATGCGGATTTCACCGGTTGACGTTAATTCCGCGGCGCCAACTGATTGTAAAGTTGTGCTGTTATTCACGAAGTCGATCAGGTTCTGGACAGTCGATGTTGCCGTGATCGTGAATGCTGCGGATACGTTGCCGATAGCGACGTTTATGGTCTCGCCAGCGTCAATACCGGTGATGGAATCCAGCACTGTTGTGCTTTCAAGGCCTGAACCGCCGAAGCTTGATTGCGAGGTGGCAGTAGGTGATTCATGCTTGGTGAATTGCAATTCAACGCTTTGGCCTTGGCCGAGCGAGTCAAACACCTTCATGGTACGTTTGAAGTCAGGTGTTGTGGTTGATGTTGTAGGGTATACGCTTGCAGTTTCAGAGGCATCGAGGTTGAGGTTCAATTCGGCCGTTGTGGTTGGCTTGGTGAGGCCACCGAGCAGCGATACGTTGATGGCTTCCAGCGATGAAATATCGTCGCGGCCTGCGGGCAGGTTGCCGTCAACATCAATGCGCCAGCCCATTAGGTAGAAGCCTGCGGTGTTTTTCAGGAAGCCGTCGGAATCTTCGCTGAACGAACCTGCACGGGTGAATAGGGATTCCTGCAGGCCTTCCGGCGAACGCTGGACAACAAAGAAGCCGTTACCGGAAATGGCGATGTCGGTCGTCGAGTTAGTCTGTTGCAGGGCGCCTTGACCATCAATTTTCTGAATGGCGCGTGATAGGACTGACCCTGGCGTATAACGGGCGTTACCCGATGCCGATGTAACCAGCGACTGGAAGGACGCTTCGCGGCGTTTATAGCCGACGGTGGTCACGTTAGCGATGTTGTTGGCGATCATACCCATGGCCTGCGCTTGGGCAGACAGGGCAGACACACCGGTAATGAGCGAGCCGAAAAGTGACATGGGTATCTCCTAAGGTTTAAATTCCGTATTGGTTTGTTGCGTTATTGTTTTTCAAAAATCGTTTATGTCGTGGTGTCTGTATCGGCCGGGTCAGCGGCAGTAATGGTGTCCGGTTCTGATATCGAGAGGACCGAGGTCGCATCGATGCGGCTGTCGCCTTTAAGGGCGAGATACAAAACGCCGTCGGTTGTTTCAACGCCTTCAACATGGCCCGGTACGCCGGTATATGATTTGAGGGCACCGCCTGTGGCGTCAAGTGAATCAAGGGTAAGAGTGTATGTTCCGGTTGGTACAGCGTTGCCTGAATCGTCTTTCCCATCCCAGCTGATGTTACCGCTAACCGTGCCAGAAGGCAGAGAGACGGTGCGGACGAGGTTGCCGTCCTTGTCGTAAATATGGATAGAGGATGTAACTGGCGCGCCATCAATCGCGTAACCGATTTTGGTGCTTTTACCGGTTTCAGCGTAGACGGAGTCGCCTTTGTAAAAGACGTCTTTGCCGATATAGCCGAGCGACTGGCCGATCTGGGTATTGTTGATCTGCGAGTTGAGGGCGTCGAGTTTTTCGTTGCCCAGAATCTGCTGTTCCACTTGCGAGAACTGCACAAGCTGGTTGGTGAATTCGGATGAATCTGAGGGGTCCAGCGGGTCCTGATTTTTGAGCTGGGTTGTCAGCAGGGTCAGGAACTGGCTATAGGTATCGGCAGCCTTTTTGGTGGCATCCGTTGTTTTGGATGTCAACGAGCTAAGCGTTGTGGTGCTGATGCTTGTCATTTGCTGTTCCTAAATAACGACGTTTACATGTGTCAGGCCTGTCTTCGGATCTACGAAGATGGGCAGGGCATTTTCAATGATTGCAAAATCCGTGCCATCTTCGGATGACGACGATTTTTTATTCTGGCCAGGCTGGTTGCTGCTATCGCGCATGCTTTGCGAGAAAGAGTCGCCTTGTGCCAAATTGAAGGAAAGCGAGCCCGATGCGCTGGCATCGAAGCCGCTATTTTGCAATGTGCGTTCCAATAGGCTGGAATCTTTTTGCAGCAACGATACCGTTTCAGGGCGTTCGGCCAGAATTTTGGCTTTAACCGTATTGTTTTCGGCAAAGTCGAGCGTGATTTTGACGCGCCCCAGATTTGGCGGATCTAGCTGGATGACAAATTGACGTTCGGTCACGATGCCTGAAGGCACGTCACTTGCTGCTTTTTGCAGCGATGCCGATACAAGGTAGGAGGCAGGGTGTGCCTGCCCGGCAGATTTTGCCGAGAGCAGATTGTTCGCGCTGGATGTGAATGACTGGCTTGGGTCGGCGGCGATGCTGTGCATTGCATCGTCAAAGCTACCGAAGGTCTGGCCGCCCAGTGCGTTATCAAGCCCTTTGGCTGTGGCGACAATACCGGATGTTGCCGTGTGCTTTGGTGTTACTGCTGCGGCTGCTGCCGTTAGAGCCAGTGTTGCCGGTGTTACGGGGGTAGCTGTTTTTACCGTGTCCATACCTACTGGAATGGAAGGGGCCGAAAACAGAGCAGTTTCTGTTTTGGCTGCCGTGTTGTTGTCAGCCGTAATAGTTGGCGCTATCGCTTTTTGAGGGGTGGCGGCAAGCATCAAGCCTGCGATAGGTGCTGCCGTTGTGGCGGTTGCGGTATCGGTTGTTGTAACTACCGGTGTTGCAGGTACCGCGGCTTGGGCTGTTGCGGCTGCAAGCAGGTTTGCAAGTGATGCGTCTGTCGTGTCCGTTGCGTTAGCGGCGGCAAGTCCTGTCAGCGGGTCGATTGTTGTATTTATCTGCTGAATTTGTGCCTGCGGCATCACACCCATGAGGCCTGCGATGATGCTCATGGTCGTGGTGTCGGTGCCTTCATCATTCAGGAATGAAGGGCCTTGGGCCACTTTCATGACGGTGTTGCTATCGATGCGGACGATGCGGGGCTGGGTCAGAAATGGTGCCAAGTCGGCATAAGCCAGTTTTTTTAAGGCGTTGAAGCCATCGGCGTCAAGGTCGGCCACGTTGATGGTCAGCGTTTCGCCGGTTGAAAGCTTGACCGATATGTCACCGTTATTGGCGGCCAGTTGGTTTGCGACCGAAGGCGCTGGCGTATCTGTGGTAAGTGTTTGCTCAGCTTTTTCTATTGTCTGGGATACCTGTAATTTGGCGGCGATACCTGCCAGGGCTGCCGCCAGTTTGGGGTCGCTTATTAATTTGAACAGGGCCGCGGCTTTCTCACCCGTAATGCCCAAATTAGCGAGAGCGTCGAGAATTCCGAGCACTTTTTCATCGAATACGGGCGCAGTATTTGTGCCATCAAGCGCAATTGTTGATGGGTCAATTTGCAGTGATGCTAGTTGTTCGGGCGTCAAAGATTGGATTTGCTTGAGCAAATCAGCCGGAATGGGCGTGCCGTCAGCACTGGCACTGGCAATGATTGCGGCGGCATTATTGGCTGTCAGGGCGGATGCATCTATGGTTGCTGCCGTTACTGCGGCTGATTTTTTGCTGAATGACGCAAAAAGCGACTGAAAACCCGCCATGGGGTTGCCGCCTGTAAACAGGGCATCTTCAGAGCCTGTCTTGCCGGCCTTTTTTTTCATCAGGGGGGATGACCCACCCAGTATTTCCGTCAGTTGCGTGGCTTGTGCCATTTGGATCACCATCCTGGTTTGCTGCGTTCTAAAGAACTTCGTTTACTTTAAGATTCAGTGGCGTTTTGGTGTTGTAACCCGATGCGCCTTTGCTGTTATATGTCTGGCGATCGGCATATACGGTTTCGCGCGCGGTGCGCACAATGCGGTCGGTAATGCGCTGCATGGACTGGCGGCCGGTTTCAAGCGCCTTGCCGTTGGTTGTCACGCTGTCTTGAAAGCGGTTGATGAGGACTTTGATGCGGGCTGTAACGCTTGTATCCGCTTCCTTCAGCATCGCGCTTTGGCGTGTCAGCGTTTCCATGAGCGATTTGTAGCGCCCGAACATCATGATCTTATCGGTTTGCATGGCTGCAAATGTCTTGAAATCGGCCTGCGCGACGGCGCCTGTTTCGCGGTCCAGCAGGTCGCACAGCATACCTATGACATTTTCAGCTTCGGATGCCAGTGTGGTTGCGGCATTGTTCATGGCGGGGCTCATTGGTTGTGTTCCTCCTGCATGGCGATCATTTGGGCTTTGATGGCGTCGGACATACCTAAGCCGCCCGATGCCACGATTTTTTTGCTGTATTCCTCAACCATCATGCCGCGCCATGTTTCCTCGGCCTGACCGCCGCCAAACTCGGAATCGACCGGTGAAGTTTCAAACATGTGAGACATCATTTCGGATATGAACATGCCTTCAAAATTCTTGGCGGCTTCGTTCACTTCCTTCATTTTTTGTGCGTTAAGCCCTGCCTTGGCGCGTACCATTGCGGCGTCTGCCGTAGCATTGCGCGACAGGTTTGGGGCAACACCAAGTGCTGCTGAAAGATCACCCATTACAGCACCTCGATTTCTGCTTGGATGGCACCGGCGGCTTTGATTGCCTGTAATATGGTGATGACATCGCGCGGCGTTACGCCCAGCGCATTGAGGGATGAGACAAGTTCCTGCAGGGTCACACCGGCGGGCAGGTAGGCAATGTTGCCGTCTTTGCCGCCTGAGCTGACATCAATATTCGTACGTGGAACAACCGTTGTCGTGCCTTGCTGTGAAAGGGCGTTTGGCTGGCTTACCTGCGGCGTTTCAGTAATCCGGACGGTGAGGTTACCCTGAGCGACCGCGACCGTGCTGATATGCACATCGGCACCCATAACAATCACTCCTGAACGTTCATCGATAACGATTTTGGCGACTTGGTCAGGTTCAATAGCGTATTGCTCGATATCGGTAATAACATCGACAATCGATTTACCGCTGGCAGGGCGGATGACGCGTACGCTTGAGCCATTTTCAGCTTCGGCAATTTTTTCGCCGTACTGGGTGTTGATGGCAGCCGCGATGCGGCGGGCGGTTGTGAAATCTGGGTTACGCAGGGCCAAACGTACCGAAGGCAGGTCGGAAAGTTTGAAATCGATCTCGCGTTCGACAATAGCGCCATTGGGCACGCGGCCTGCCGTGGGTATGTTTTGTGTGACCGAGCCTGCATCACCGCTGGCGGCGAAACCGCCAATGGCAACAGGGCCTTGTGCTACTGCATAGGCTTCGCCATCAGCGCCCATAAGGGGGGTTACCAGTAGCATGCCGCCTTGCAGGGACTTGGCGTCGCCCAATGTCGATACACTGACATCCATACGGCTGCCTTGCGATGCGAAGGGGGGCAGGGTGCCTGTAACCATAACGGCGGCCACGTTGCCTGTATTTAGGTTCTGTTCGCGCACGTTGACGCCAAGGCGTTCAAGCATGGCTGTCAGGGATTGTTTGGTGAAAGGGGCGTTATTGAGCTTGTCGCCCGAACCGTTGAGGCCGACGACGAGGCCGTAGCCGATCAGCATGTTGTCGCGGACGCCCTCGAAATTAACGATATCCTTGATACGCGAGGTACCGGAGGCCGAAGCTGCTTGGGCAAAGCCGATGGCAAATAGGGCTGTTGCGAGTAGAATAAGAGTTCTGAAGCGCATGTTAATCCTTTCCGGATGTAAACAATGCGAGAACCATGCCAAACAGCATTGGGCCTTTTTTTGCTTGACCTATCAGTGCCTTCCGATGCCATGATGATGATATGAGGATTGAAGGACCACGTTCTACCGATGGTGTTCGCAAGAGCGATCGCGCCCGCAAAACGGGCGGTGCGTCGTCCGATTTCAAAAGTTTTCTGGATGCCGATACGGAAGAAACCACAGGCCCTTCGTCGGCCCCAGCTCTTGGCGGTGTAGGCTCGCTTATTGCGGCACAGGGATTTGAAGACCCTGCCGAGAAAAAGTCACGCGGGCGGATGATGGAGCGCGCTTCGCGCGTGCTGGATGCACTGGACGGCGTACATCGCGGTTTGCTGAATGGTAATCTCTCCACCACCGAGCTTGAGCAAGTTACCCGCAGCGTCAGTGCCCAGCGTGAAAAAATTGCCGACCCGCGTTTGCTCTCGATTATGGATGATGTGGACCTTCGCGCGCAGGTGGAAATGGCCAAGCTTGAAATGGCGCGCGATAAAGTTAAGTAAAAACAGTAGTTTGGGCAGTTTTTGTGGTTGTCCTTTGTTTTGCTTGCGGAATCAGGCACCCTTTTTTATAAATAACCGCCCCGTAAAACCGATTTTTCAAGGGATTTGAATATATGCCGACGCCTCGCACCGTACCGAATAGCGTGATCGTTCCGCCGGATTACGACCCTAAAAAAGATAAGGGCAAGTTCATGAATCCTGTCATGCTGGAATACTTCCGCAAGAAGTTGATCAGCTGGCGTACGGAATTGCTTCGTGATTCCGAGGAAACCATTCACAACACCCTGCAGGGCACCGAGCTTCAGAAGCCGGATATTGCCGACCGCGCCTCGGCCGAAACCGACCACGCGCTCGAGCTTCGCACCCGTGACCGTGAACGCAAGTTGATCATGAAAATAAACGAAGCCCTGCTACGTATTGATGACGGCAGTTATGGGCTTTGTGAGGAAACGGGTGAGCCTATTACTGTTGCTCGCCTTGATGCCCGCCCGATTGCGACCCTGTCGATTGAAGCACAGGAACGCCACGAGCGTCTGGAAAAGACCCACCGCGACGACTGATCAACCGAAATTCTGTCGGTTCTTCTAATCAGGATTTGCAAAAAAGTCCTGAAAGGCGCACGCTTGTAAAAATGATAAAAAATGGGGAGAAGACAATGGCTGCAAAAGACAGCAATAAGAAGTCGCGTCCTGATGTTGGCAATCAATTTGAAACCTCGGCGCAAGGGCATACCGAGGTCGAGCCACAGGAAATGGGCTATCGTGACCTGTTTGCCGCGCAAGACAGCATCCAGTTCGCCATTTTTCCGGGTGACAGCGCTAAAAATTCGGTTGACGAGCTTTTGGCCTATAACCAGAAATCGGGCCCCGGTAACGAGGCTGAATTTATTGTCCGCCTGCGTGAAGTGGGTGAACAGCTTATTTCCGGCTACCCCGTGAGTGCGGAGCTTCGCAGTATCGAAAGCCTGACGCCCCTTGAAATACTGGGCGCAGGCCACACGCCACGCACCCTTTCCGCATTTATGCTGGAGCATGATCTGGACTGGAAAAGCGAAGTGTCGCTTGTGGCCGTTGACCCTAAGCGGCATCGTTTGATCAATCGCGGTTATGGCCCGATGCCGGTTGTCGAAGCGGCCAACCCGCATTATCGGCCGTTACTGAACTAAAGCCCATTCTGTTTTTAAACGCATAAAAAAGCCCCGCAATCGCTTGCGGGGCTAAAGTTTGGTGGTTTAGGGAGGCAATAAAACCTAGAAAGGCGACATGATATCCATGACCTGCTGGCCATAGCGTGCTTGTTGCACGTCTGTCAGCTGGCCGCGGCCGCCGTACGAAATGCGCGCTTCTGCGACTTTTTCGTATGAAATGGTGTTCTCGATGCTGATGTCTTGCGGGCGGATGATGCCCGACATCTCAAGAATACGGTTCTCGTAGTTCACGCGCATTTCCTGACGGCCTTGAATGACCATGTTGCCGTTTGGCAATATCTGGGAAATAACGGCAGCCACCTTGAGTTTGATATCTTCCTTGCGGTTGATTTCGCCCGTGCCTTTGTGGGCGGATGCGGTGGTGATATCTAGCAGCGAGGTGGGGTCAACGCCACCTGGCAGAGCTTTTTTTAGGTAGTTTTCAAAGCCAAGCGCGTTGGGGGCTGCCGCGTTTTCGCTGGCATCACGGTCGCGCGTGGTTTCGTTTTTCAGTTTGGCTTCATCTGTTACATTGATTGTGACGGTCAGAATATCGCCGACTTCGGCTGCGCGCTGGTCTTTAAAGAAGGCCTTGGTACCCGCCGACCACAGGGAATTGGACTGTCTGAAGTCAGATTTGGGTGCCGGCATGGGCATGGAAACTGGCTGGTAGCCGGGCTTGGCTGTTGGATTCTGAATGGCGCTCTGGCGGGGCATTTCGCCGACGCTTGCCAGACGGTCGATCGCGCTGCAGCCCGCCAGAAGCGACGATGCGCAAATGACTAGACCCAGGGCAGATATTTGCTTGAAGATGCTTTTCATTGTTCCACCTATATTGTTTTTTGCTGCGTTCTTTTTATTCAACAATGACTTCTTTAGTATCATTCACTTTGGCTTCGATCATCCGGCTGGAGCCGACATTGCTGACCTTGATGATTTGGCCTTTGGCCCCGTCTGCCATGGCGCGGCCTTTTGTCGTGAGGTACATGCCATTGTGGTTGAAGACCATGGTTACGATATCGCCACGGTTGACGAGCAGTGGCAATTGCAGGTCGTCAGGGCGGATCAGTTCATTGGCATTGATTGTTTTGCGGGGCGTAGAGCCGACGATAACGTCTTGATCGAGTACAATGCCTTTGCGCACGCTGATAGCGGGCTGTTCGACCCATACGATATCGTTCTCGCTGATCACCTCGCCATTTTTTACGCTATGGCGCAGAGTCGGGATGCGTTTGATGCGTTCGGCCATGCCGCGCAGGTTGATTGTCTGGGCCTTGCCATCATCGCTGGTTACTTTGACGATAGCTGAAAATGCGCCGCCATTGGGAGGCATATTGAAGTCGGCCAGTTCGATGCGAGGTGCATCGAGTGATGATATTACGATATCGGGCACGGGGGTCGTGATGGATACGTTGTAGGTATCGTTTTCGTTTAGCGTGGACAAATGGTCGTGCAGCGCGTTGCGGATTGTATCGGCATCAACCTGCACGGCCGCACGGCGGATATGCACTGCATCGTCGTTTGACGGGCGCCATGGCAAGTTAAAGGCTGTGGCAATGCGCAGAAGGGTCGGCGAATTCCAGACCAGTTCTTGGCCCGGGGCGGGGGCAGGGGCCAGCACGAAATCAGCATGCTGGCTGAGGCCTTCAAAGACGTCGCCCAACTTGATATTTTCGCTGCGTACCAGCACTTCAGAACGTGGCAGGGGGGCCGCATGGGCCGCCCCTATACTGGCTAGTAATAACCCTAAAACCAGCGTCAGTAACGCAATAGCTGCTAGTAATTTGCCGGCCAATGGGGCTGGTAAATCATTTTGGTTGCTGCGTTTTAAAACTGTTTCAAAGGTTGTCATGGGGTGGCCTTTACCTAGTCGTTCCTTAGCGGAGTTGCGTAATGGTGCCGAGCATGTCGTCCGAGGTTTGGATAACCTTGGAGTTCATTTCATAGGCGCGCTGTGCGCTGATGAGGGATGTAATTTCCTCGACCACGTTGACGTTGGATTGTTCGCGTGCGCCTTGCTGCAGTTTGCCGAAGCCGACATCGGTCGGATTACCGGTTGTGGGAGCCCCTGATGCCTCGGTTTCGAGGTACAGGTTGTTACCAATAGCTTCCATACCGGCGTCGTTTTGGAAGGTCACGAGTTGCAACTGGCCTACCTGCTGCGTGGCTGTCTGTCCTGCGATCTTGACCTGTACCAGACCATCTTCGCTGATGGTCACGTCAGTGGCGTCGGCGGGGATGGTGATAGTCGGTTCGACCAAATAGCCCTGTGCGTTGACCAATGCACCATCGGCATTGATCTGGAACGTGCCGTCACGGGTGTAGCCGATTTCGCCATTCGGCATTGTGATCTGGAAGTAGCCGCGGCCCGAGATGGCGAGGTCGTACTGGTTGCCTGTCATCGCCAGTGGGCCTTGTTCATTGATGCGGTAAATGGAGCCCGGCTTGACGCCGAGGCCAAGCTGGATGCCTGAAGGCAGAATGGTGCCGGAGCTGGACGAGGTTGTGCCGGGGCGCACCTTGTTCTGGTAGATCAGGTCCTGAAACTGGGCGCGCTGGCGTTTGAATCCGCCAGTCGTCATGTTTGCGATGTTGTTCGATATAACATCGACGTTCATCTGTTGGGCTTGCATGCCTGTGGCTGCGATATCAAGGGAAAGCATGTTCTATAATCTCCTCTAGGAATGCTGCGTTATGACTTTTCTGTCAGTGTGCGAATGGTTGAGCGAATGCGGTCATGTTCGTTTTGCAACATGCGCGCGACGGATTGGTATGTGCGGCTGACATCGATCATGTCAGTCATTTCGACTACGCCTTGCGTGTTCGACCCTTCGATGGCGCCCTGAATCACGCGTGTTTTGGTTGATGGGTTGCCGGCCTCGGTTGTTTTGTAAAGCGAGTTGCCGACCGGCTCGAGCGTGTCGATATTGTTGAATTCCTTCACCATCAGGGTGCCGATGGTGCTGTTATTGGCAGAAAGCGAACCTTTTTCATCGATCGCGATTTCGTTCTGGCCTTCGGGAATGCTGATGGGCTGGCCGCCTTCATCAACGACGGGGAAGCCTTGTTGCGTCACCAACTGCCGAGATGCGTTGAGCGAGAAGCTGCCGTTGCGGGTGTACATGACGGTGCCGTCCTGCGCCTGCACACCTAAAAAGCCCTGACCTTCGAGTGCGACGTCGAGCTGGTTACCGGTACGTTTGATGGGCCCGTTGTCTTTGACGCGGTAGTTGCCGTAGTCGAGCACCATCGACATGCTCTCGTTCATACCCTTGGGCTTGTCTATGTATTCGGAGAATAGGATCTTATTCGCCTTGTAGCCGGGCGTGTTTATATTGGCGATGTTGTTGGCGACCAGACTCATGTGCTGCTGAAGGGCGCTCAACCGCGAAAGACCGATATAGATTGTATTTTCCATAGCTTTTCCACCAAAAGGGATTGTTATCCGTGATGGTGATAATGCACAGGCCGTGCCATCGGGTTTTTCTGTAACCATTTCATATGGTTATGTGTTTGGCGTTGCCTTCGGGCCGCTTTAGCGCCCGAGTCGTTGCGTGTGCGGGTATCGGGCAGGGTAAAAATTGCCTGACAGGTTTGAAAGCGTGCCCCGCTTTAACGGGAGGGGGGCTTGTGTTAGTTTTATATAAAGCTGAAGGATTCGCTAACTGCCATGGCCACAAAAGACGAAGATGACGATAAAGCTGCTGCCGGTGCTGAAGGGGGCGTAAAACCTCTGGATGACGAAGGTGGCGGCGGTGGCATGAATGCCAAGAAGCTGTTGATGATTGTCATCCCCATTCTTCTTATTGGGGTTGGTGCCGCACTTTATTTTATGGGTATTATTGGCGGTAAAAAAGGCGATGAAGCAGCGGCCGAGGCTGAAAAGCCTGCAGCGCATGGCGAGGCCAAACCCGGTGAAAAAGGCGAGGGCGGCGAAGGGGCGGCCGGTGGCGCGCAATTCCTTGAAATCCCTGATTTGCTGGTCAACCTGAGTTCAACTGGCGGGCAGCAACGCTTTTTGAAGTTGAAGGTGAAGTTGGAGGTAGCGTCCCCCGAGGACCTTGCCAAGCTGGAAGGTATTGCCCCCCGCGTGGTTGACCAGTTCCAGACATTCCTGCGTGAAATGCGGGTGCAGGATTTGCGCGGCTCGGCCGGTATTTACCGTTTGCGGCAGGAATTATTGTACCGCGTGAACCTTGCGGCCCAGCCGATCAAGGTCAAGGACGTACTATTTCAGGAAATTCTTATCCAGTAAAACCGCAGGCAATGACCTTTGGCACGAAACGTGCTATATCTTAACCAAGGTTAATTTTAAAAACGGTTATACATGGCTGATACCGACAATACAGGTGCCGACGTAGCTGCCGACAGCATGAGCGATGAAGAACGCGCCATGATGGAGGAGTGGGAGAGTATGGCCTCCTCGGCGCTGGGCGTGGACAACGATGCCACAGTTGGCGCCGATGCAGATGTTATGGGCGGTATGGATGATGGCGGCGGCACGCGTATCCTGAACCAAGACGAAATCGACAGCCTGCTTGGCTTTAACGATAGTGGCGGGCAGGAACAGGCGTCCGGTGTTATGGCGCTTATCAATTCGGCGCTGGTCAATTATGAACGCCTGCCAATGCTCGACATTGTGTTCGACCGCCTTGTGCGGTTGATGTCGACCAGCCTTCGTAACCTTACATCCGATAACGTTGAAGTCAGTCTCGACCAGGTGTCGACCGTACGTTTTGGCGATTATATGAACTCCATTCCACTGCCGGCCATGCTTTCGCTGTTCAAGGCCGAGGAATGGGATAACGGCGGTCTGATGATGGTCGACTCCGCGCTTATCTATTCCATCGTTGACGTCTTGCTGGGCGGCCGCAAGGGCACGCCTGCCATTCGTATTGAAGGCCGGCCCTATACCACCATCGAGACCAAACTGATCGAGCGTATGGTCGGTGTTGTGCTCTCCGACATGTCATCGGCTTTTGACCCGTTATCGCCTGTCAGTTTTACGCTTGAGCGTATGGAAACCAACCCGCGCTTTGCCGCCATTACCCAAGGCTCCAATGCCTGCGTTCTGGCCCGTCTGCGTGTGGATATGGGGGACCGTGGCGGCCGCGTTGAAATTCTGTTGCCCTATGCGACCCTCGAGCCTATTCGTGAATTGCTGCTGCAAATGTTCATGGGCGAGAAGTTTGGTCGTGACTCGATTTGGGAAACTCACCTTACTAACGAATTGTATTTAACTGATATTGACCTTCAGGCCGTGCTGGCCGAGAAGACTTTGCCGCTTGGCGAGATCCTTAACTGGAAGCCCGGCACGCTGATTGTTTTTAATACTCAGCCGAAGGACCGGGTGGAATTGCGCTGCGGCCAGTTCCCCATGTACAAAGCATCAACAGGCCAGAAGCAGGGTATGTTAGCGGTGCGGATCGATAAATATGTGCCGCCCCAGAAAAAGAACGACTAAAAAGCCCAAGAAAAATGATTCATTCTTAAGGCAACCAAGTCTTATTCAAAGCTGTTAGTCCTTCGGTAATCCCGCATGTTGTAAGCTTGTTTTGTATAACAACTGGCCGTAGTGTCGTTCTTATGGAAGGTGCTCCTATTACAATTATTCTGAACGTGGTCATCCTCGTCCTTTTGGGGCTAACCATTGTTTATGCGGCGCGGCTTAGTCTGCAGCTGCGTCGTCTGCGCGATTCCAAATCCGACCTCGACCGCGTTGTGCGTGACCTTATAAAGAATCTTGATCGGGCCGAGCGTGCGATTGCTGGCCTCAAGGAAGCGGCCTATGATGCCGGCGCTGATTTACAGCGCAATATTGACCGTGCCGTTACCATATCTGATGAGCTGCAGGTGATGAATGAGTCGGGTGACCGTGTGGCCTCCCGTCTTGAAGTGCTGGTTGACGGTGCGCGGCCGATATTGGCCGGAAGTTCAGCGCCAACTGCCAAGCCCGAACGTGCGCCAACACCTGCTGTGTCATCCGCGGCTCCGGCTGAGGCAGGTGCATCGGCATCAAGTTACGCCAAACATTTGCGCAAACTTGAGCCAGGTGATGAAAATATTTCGCGTTCACCTTTCACCATCCGTGACAACGATGTTGCCCGTGGTGGCGACCCTTTAGAAGTCACCATGCAGGATGAGGAGGGCGGTGCCCTTTATTCGGAAGCCGAGCGTGACCTGTTCCGTGCTATGAAGGGCCGCGCCAAAAAATAATCCACCCTGCGCAGGCTATCCTGTTTTGAACGGGGGTTTGGCCGCGCCCCCTGATATGATAGAATCGTGACCATGGATGATCTGCTATCCCGCTTTCGTATTTTGCCGTTGCTTGTGCTAGTGGCGACACTTGCATTTGCCGTGCGCGTGGGCGAAACGGTCACGGGTGTGCGCAGCCTTGCTGCATCTGCGATTGCTGCCGAAGAGGACGCCCAGAAAAAAGACGAAGCCGATAAAAAGGCTGCCAATGGCAAGACAGGTGAAGCCCCTTTAACATCGGCAGATAAAGCAGCGGCTATGGCTGCGGCAGATGCCAAAGCCAAGGCCGATACGGCCAATGCGTTGCCCGAAGTCTGGTCTGACCCTGCACAGCAGGATATGGCCGATAGCCCTGAACAGCTTGGTTTGCAGGAAGATCTGGCTAAACGTCGCCAGCAGCTTGAAGCGCGTGAAAAATCACTTGATACCCGCGAAGCCCTGATGAAGGCGTCTGAAAAGCAGATCGATGAAAAAATGTCGGAGATGACGCAGCTTAAAAACCAGATCGAACAATTGCTAGGCCAGCAGGATGTACAGGAAAATAACCGTATCCAAAGCCTCGTCAAAATCTATAGCGGCATGAAACCAAAAGATGCCGCTGCTATTTTCAACCAGATGGATATGAACGTACTTTTGAAGGTCGTATCAAAAATGAGCGAGCGCAAAGCATCGCCCATTCTGGCTGCGATGGAGACAGCAAAAGCCAATGAGTTGACTGTGCAATTGACAGAATTGCGAAAGCTGCCTGAGCCCGAGGCAGCTTCCGAGGGGCCTGCGCCTACGGATGTACCTCCCGGTTCGGCGCCCTTGCCGGGACTTGATGCGCTTGGAAAACCGCAGTAGTTACGCCATTGTTTTTTCATAATTTATTGCATTATTCGAAAAAAGTTACGTCACCCTTGAGTACGTCAGATTGTTCATGACGTGTTAACCAAATCGCGGCAGAATAGCCGTTCAGACAGTATCTGATTTTTTCTTTTTTATATCTCACAGGAGTTTTTTATGGCGGTCGATAAAGCTATGCAGGTGTTGGTGGTCGATGATTATTCGACAATGCGCCGCATTATCCGCAATTTGCTGAACCAGCTTGGTTTCACAAACGTCGATGAGGCGAATGACGGGCAGGCTGCGCTGGCTATGGTAGGCCAGAAAAAATATGGCCTGATTATTTCGGACTGGAACATGGAGCCGATGTCGGGCCTCGACCTTTTGAAAGGTATTCGCACCGGCAACGGTGAAAACAAGGTTGTGCCATTCATCATGGTGACGGCTGAAAGCAAAACCGAAAACGTCATTATGGCCAAGCAGGCAGGCGTTAATAATTATATCGTCAAACCTTTTAACGCCGAGACGTTAAAAGGCAAGATAGCAGCCGTTATTGGCGAGTTTTAACCGTGGAGGCACTTATGACGAATGACGTAGCTCCACAGGCAGGGGATGCCGACCAATACGACCGTTCAAAGGTTGTCCAGATTGTTCACTCGGTTATTGCCAAGATGGAAGGGTTGTCGGGCGAGTCCCTTCGTAATCTGACCAACGAATTGCAAGGCCTTGTTGAGGCCATTGAGAAAACCCGCGCGGAACTGGCCGCTGCCCGAACATCTGACGTTGGGCTTGAGCATGTTCCGACAGCCACGGATGAACTTGATGCCGTGGTTGATGCCACCAAGGGTGCGACCGATAATATTATGACAGCGTGCGAAGCCATGGAAAAGCTGGTAAGCGGTCGTGGCGATGAATTGGAAACCGGTGTTATCAACGAGGTTACAAAAATTTATGAAGCCTGCACCTTTCAAGATATAACAGGCCAGCGCATCCGCAAGGTTGTTGGCGTGTTGCGTCAGGTAGAGGGTAAGGTCAATCATCTGCTTGAAGCTTTGGGTCATGTCGATGTAGGGGCTAATCACCCTCTGGCGGTCAAGCCTGAAGACACCCGCAGCGAAGATGAAAAGCTGATGAACGGGCCGCAAATGGCAGCGCATGCGATTTCACAAGACGATATCGATAAACTGCTGGCCAGTTTCTAAGACACTTTTGTTACCTGTTTGCTTTGTGCATCCGCCCCTCGTGGGCGGATTGCTTTTGTGGTATTGTTGGTCTTATGGGCGATTATAAAAAAGAAGATCCCGTTACCAAAACAGACTTCCGGACGCTGGTCCTGACGACGACGGTGTCGCTGTTTATCGCGCTTATGGCATTTTTCATTACGCTCGGCAGTTATTCATCGCAAAGCCCCAAAAAATTGGAGACTGCGCGCAATTCGTTGAATAGCGCTTTCGGGTTTGTCGAGGGTGGTATCAGCCATGTGGCGTACGAGCAGAACATGCAGGCGGACATCAGCAAATTCGAGGATGATGCCAGTGCGCAATTGCGTACCGTTATGCCCGACCTTAAATTCCAGTCACGTAAAACGGCCATTGGCAAGGTGCTGACGGTTGAAGTGCCGCGCGCGGATTTTGAAGAACGCTGGGCGGGTTTGCGCACCCGCATGGGTGACCTTATGGTCAATCGCAGCAAAGGCAAACAATATGATTTGCAGATGCTTGCGCTGAATGGCCGTGATAGTGCTGCTGCACTTGTGACCTATGCGGGCGAGCTCAGTGACGAGGGCGTGGATGGCGACAAACTATCTATCGGGTATGACGATGCGGGCCGTGACGCCATTGAATTGCGTTTTGTGTTGAAGGGCAGTGAATAATGGCCAGCGATAATCGGGCGTTAGCTCAGGATGTTTTGATGGAAGCCAAGGCGCTTCTGGCCGCCGAGCCCGTAAGCGAGGAGGAGGCCGCGCTTGCGCGGGCGGCATCATCCGCCATTATGCCCCGCCGTCGCGAATTCGATGGCAGCGAGGCCAAGATTGTGGCTGGCCGCCTTTGGCTGATTTCATTTACCGATTTATTTTCCATTATGTTGTGTTTCTTTTTGCTGCTTTTTGCGACCAGCGATATCGACCTCAAGAACTTGCGTGCAGATGTGCCGCCACCGCCCAAGGGCTTTATTGGCGACGAGCGTAACAGCAACAATATCGCCAGTGTAGAATACGGCGAGGCTCTGAACCTCGATTACCTGACGGGCGTGCTAAAGGGGCTTATTGCCCAAGTGAAGCTGACCGATGCCGTGCGCATTGTGCCGGGGCGCAACCATTTGAAACTTAAAATCGATGCGGGCCCCGCGTTTATCGATGACAATACGTTGAATGCAACAGGGCTTGAAACCGCCAAAGACCTAGGCGAGAGCCTGACCAATTTACGCAACCGCATTATTGTGGTTGTGCCGGGGACCAACTGGCAAAGCGATATGGCGCGGGCGTCGACCTTTGCCGAGGCTATGCGTAACGGCGGTTACAGAAAATCGCTGGCTGTGCTGGCCGAAGGGGCTGGAAGCGGCGACACAATCGAGGTGCGTGTCGAGGCTGATGACGGGCGTATCCGTTGACGCTTTTGGGTGCGCGTGTCACGCTGTTCTTTGTCATGTCCAAGGTCCGGTTTTCGTCCATCTCACTGGTTTTACTTGTTAGCGCCGCGTTCCCCGCATTCGCGCAGGACAAGGCCGCAGACGTGTCGGTTCGGGCGGCTGTGCAGGATGGTTTTGTTAGGCTTGTTTTTGAAAGCCCGTCGCTTCCCAAAGCCGTTATAAGCGAATCTGGTAAGGGTGCGCTTAGCATTCAGTTTGCCAATGCCGTTGCATTTAAGGGGTTGAGCACGGCGACTGCGGGGATATCCCCATCCATTTCACTGGCCGATGATGCCGCCCACAAGGGTGTGAGTGTGACAGCAGCAGGTATGACCCGTCACCGTACGCTGGTTCTGGGCCAACGCCTGTTCGTTGATATTTTTACCGATAAGGCTCCCAATCAAGACACAAAAGCTACTGCGGCAACACCGCAAGTGGCAGAACCGGCCGTGTCGCCCCCTACGCCTGTGGCGGCGACTTCAATTGTCGATGTCAAGCCCGACGACAAGACAGCCCAAACCTTGCCTGCATCCACATCGCCTGCGCCAAGTATGCCTGCTGTGCCAGCTACTGCCGTAGATGCCGTGGCAACTGCAGCACCGCCTGCCGTTCCCGCTTTTATGGGGTCGGCTGTTATTACAATCGGTTCTACCCAAGGGGTTGCTTTGGCGGCTTTTGTACGCTCGGGCTATTTGTGGATCGTTGTATCGCAAGAATCATTAAGCGTGCCGCCGGTTGTATCGGGCCCGAGTGCTGCGTTAATCGGCACGCTCGAGTCTATTAAAATTGACGGCGGCAGTGCTTACCGCGTGAAGTTGCCCGCAGGCGCCTATGTGCGGCCCGAAGGTGCCAGCCTCGTGTGGCGTTTGTTTATTGAAGGTAAGCAGCCCGACCTCAAAGGGGCAAAGCCCGAGCGCGATTTTTCCGACACGGCCGAGGGGCCGAAAATGCATATTCCCATTCTGGCGGGCAATAGTGTGCTGCGCCTGCCAGACCCCGATATCGGCGATGATTTAGCTGTTGTTACGGTTGAGCGTTCGGAAGCGCGTCTGGTCAGTAGCGATAAATATGTGGATTTCGACATATTGCCTGCTGTTGTCGGGGCGGTTATCAGACCAAAAGCCGACGGGATGCGCGTAAGCGTTATGCCTACCGAAATTGAAGTAGGCAGGCAGGGTGGCTTGCGGATGACGGCGGCTGGCCCGCGCACACCTGTTGTGATTGCGCCTACCGATGATAAATCCGTGCTCACGGCCGCAGGGCAGGTTGCAGGACAGAATACTACCAGCCTTTATAATTTTGCCGAATGGGGTATGGGCGGCCCTGAGCAGTTTTTAGCCATGCGCCGTTCGATTGATGAGCGCGTGGCCACTGCGCCTGACGAACGTAAATTGCCCGAGCTTCTTTCCGGCGCCAAATTCATGCTGGCGCAGGGCTTGCCACAAGAAGCCATGGGCTTTTTACAAATGGCACAGACCTATATGCCGATGCTGCGCGATTCAGCTGAATTCCAGTCCATCCGCGGGGCTATTTATGCCTTGGCGGGGCAGACCGATGAAGCCGCCGCTGCATTTGCAACGCCCGGTTTAGCCAGTAGCGACGAAGCCAATTTGTGGCGCGCCTTCGTGCTGGCCCAGCAGGGCGCGATTGTCGATGCACAAAAAGCCTTGCCTGTATCGGCTAAAACGCTTGTTGCATCATACCCTGAACGTTTGCAGGCGTTGATGCTGCCTGCCCTTATCGAAGCTGTGCTGGCACGAGGCGACTTAGATTTGGCAGGGCTGTTTGTTGACCTTTATGACAAGGCTGCGGACCCTGCCGTATACCCCGACCATGATAGCGCAGTTGCGTATTTCACGGGGCGGTTGGCGCAATTGCGCGGTGATAACGAGGGCGCAACCGAAGCCTTCCGCGATTCAACAGATGGCTTTTATGGCCGCTACCCTGTAAAGGCAACCTTAGCGCTGGTCGAGCGCGGGCTGTCGGCAAAAAGCATTTCGCGCGAAGATGCCGTGCGCAAGCTTGAACGCTTCCGTTATGGCTGGCGCGGCGATGCTTTGGAAAGCGACGTGTTGCAACGCCTAGGCCTTATTTACGTGACGGGCGGCGAGCAGCGCCGCGGCCTGACCATTCTGCGCGATGCGGCCGCACAGGCGCCTGACGATACGATCCGCGAGAAGCTGGTGTCGGTCATGCAAAAGGCCTTCCGCGAGCTTTTTTCAGGCAAAACCAAAGAGAAAATGACCCCGATGGAATCGGCGTCAGTCGCAGCCGAGTTTGCCGAACTTATGCCTGCTGGGGGCGAGGGCGAGGAAATTACCAATAACATTGCCGACCAGATGCTGGCTGTCGATTTACTGGACCGTGCGGCGGACCTCATCGAGCCGCTGGTCGAACGCACCGAAAAAATGGCCGATGCACTGCGCTTTGCGCAGAAGGCGGCTGCCATCCGTGTAACCGACAGCCGCCCCGAAGATGCCATGAAAATCATCGACAAGGCTTTAAGCCGAGCTGATGTGCAGGCGCTTTCAGCCCTGCCAGCGGAGGATCTGAAGTCGTTCGCGCTGCTGCGTGCCAAGGCCAAGGCCCTGCAAAAGCGCTATGATGACGCATTGGTGGAACTGGCTACCATTCCGGAAGATGCCGATGTATTGCGCCTGAAGGCCGATATATCTTGGTCGGCAGCCCGCTGGCCCGCGGCTGCTGATGCGCTGGCCAAGCTGGTGAAGCTATCCAACCTTGATGCCACGCGCCCACCTACCAAGGAACAGGCGCAGATGCTGCTCAACGAAGCGCTGGCCTTGAACCTTGCCGGTAAAACCAACGAGCTTGAGACGTTGCGTATTGGCTATGGCGACATCATGCGCCGGAGCGAACTATACCAACCCTTCCAGCTTGTGACACGCACGGCGCGCGAAGCCAAGCTGGCCGACCGTAGCACGCTTTTGAAGCTGGTATCGGAAGTTGACTTGTTTAAGGGCGTGCTGGATGCCTATAAAAAGGGCGAAATTTTGCCACCTGCGGCCGCGACCCCTGTTAAAGCTGGTCAGACTGACCAGAAAGATCAGGCGACGCCTGCATCGCAAACTACGCCTTTGACGGATGTGGGTGCGTCTGACTCAGCCGCACCGGGAACGCCACCTGCGGAAGGCTCGGCCGATACACCCCCCGCCACGCCCGCCGCTGACGCCGCTGTGCCTGCTGCCGATAAGTCGGCGCAATAAAATAAATCAGATCAATTGGTTAGGGCTGCGTAGCGGGATAGGAAGGTTCGTACGCCTTCATCAACCACGATTTCGCGGTATCCCGTAGCCGTGCTGGCGGTTAAGCCCAGAAGGCGCGGCCATAAAAGCGCATCCGTCATCAATCCTAGAAACTGCCGTACAGCCACTGTGCGGTCGACAATGCGCAAAATACCGTCGCTTACGCCCTGATCGAGTAGGGCGTTGAGGCGCCCGATGAAGGGTTTGCGCCACGCATCACTGACAATCGGGCCGATATGCGGGTTGCGGCTGACCTCCATAATGCCTAAGCGGATGAGGCCAAGCATCATCGGGTTGTCAAGCCTGCGGGCATATTGAAGTCCGATGGATTTGAGGGCGTCGGGTGTAAAGCGTCCAATGGCGGGTAGGCTTGCGTCGTCTTCCAGTGTGGCCAGCGTATTGACGACTTGGGCCAGCATGTCATCTTTTTTAGGGAAGTGCTTGAATAAGGTTGCGGTGGATACGCCAGCAGCGCGGGCGATATCCTGTAGTTTGGCGGCGTCGAAACCATGTTCAACGAACAGCTTGAGTGATGCCGCCACGATTTTATCGTGGGAGGCGCGGGCACGGGCAGCTTGGTAGGCAGGGTTGCTCATGCCTCTGATGCTAAACGATTTTATAAAACAAGTCTAGAAACTTAGTTTTATGCAGTGGCCATAGTCAGCTCGCCTCTGGCGACTTTGGCGATGGTGAAGTTGGACCGTTTTACCCGTTCGCTCAGTATTTTAATAAGGGCGCGGATACTTGGGTCTGTTTCGGCCAGTTTGCGGGTCATGCCGTCACGGTCCATGAGAATCAGCTCGCAATCGGTCAGGGCCCTTACGGATTCGCTGCGGCAGGCATCACTGATAACTGCCAGCTCGCCCGCAACGTCGCCCGGGCCTAAAATGCCCAGCGTTACTTCCTTGTCGTCTTGGGTGATGTAAACCTGTAATTGACCTTTTTGAACGATGTAGCCACTGGTGCCGAAATCGCCCTGACGGATGATTACATCGCCTTTTTTGACCTGCATGCGGCACAAAACATCTTTGGAATTGCTCATTTGTAGTCCCCCCGTAGTTATCAATCATGCCACTTGTTTGCGGCTTAACGTCACCATAGGGGATGTACATGAAAATTATGTAAATAATAGATGGGGTTTTAAGTAATAGTTCTAACCTGTGACGCCTGGCACGCCCGCAGGCACCGCATCAAAGCTTTTGACAAGACTGCCGACCACAAGGTGCCAGCCATCGACCATCACGAAGAAAATGATCTTGAAAGGCAGGGAAATCATGATGGGCGGGAGCATCATCATCCCCATCGACATGAGGATGGAGGATGTCACCATATCGATGATGAGGAACGGCAGAAACAGCATGAAGCCGATTTCGAAGGCGCGGCGCAATTCCGAGATCATGAAGGCGGGGATAACGACGTGAATAGGTGTATCCATCGCGGTTTTTGGCTGGGCTATCTTGCTGAGCTCGATGAATAGCGTCAAATCAGCCTCGCGCGTTTGCTTGAGCATGAAGGCCTTAAAGGGCTCGCCCGCGCGGTCTATCGCCTCTGTTTCCGAAATTTCCTGTGCCATCAAAGGCTTGATGCCTTCGTTGTAGGCGGTTGTCAGGGTCGGGCTCATGATAAAAAAGGTCAGGAACAGGGCTAAAGAGACCATAACCGTGTTTGGCGGCGTCTGCTGTACGCCCAAGGCCGTGCGCAGGAATGACAGGACTACGATGATACGGATGAACGATGTCATCATGATCAGGATGCTTGGTGCCAGCGAAAGCACGGTCAGCAGGGCCATTAACTGAACGACGCGGCCTGACAGCGTTGCATCGTCGCCGCCCATATCGAGGGTCAGTTCCTGTGCGAAGGCTAGCGGTGCGAATGTGACCAGCGCGAAGGCCAGAATGCACAGCGCGATGATCAGGAATTTACGGCGTTTCGTCATGTCGAGTGTAGTCATGCGGGAGCCCCGTTTGATTTTACTGGCGGCAAGTTGCTTTCAATTACGCTTTGGCCAGCAGGGCCCAGCAGCAGCAGGTGTTCACGCTCGTCACACTTGACGATGACGATTTTGTAGCGGTGGTCAATCAGCCGTGTTTCAAGCACTACCAAGCGTTTGCCGCCACCCGCAATACCAAGGCGTGCAAGCCCGAAGCGGCGCAGCGCAAAGGCTGTCGCGACCATCAAGGCCAGCACAAAGCCGAGCGAGAGAATGAAACGGATATAATCGTGTAGACCCATGAGAATGAGAGTGCATGGTTTGTACGGGGGCTGCAAGAGGGCTACGGGATCGGGCGCGGGGATGCCCACAAAACTGATGGGTCAACCCTGGGCAGCTTTCATCAGTTCGATACGTTCTTGCAACGCTGCCGTCAGTTTTTCGAGGCTGGCGATTGCGCGCATTAGTAACGGCTGGATTTCCACAGATGGTTTGCCTTGCATCTGCTTGTGAAGGGCTTTGGATTCCGTATCCATAATCGTCATGTCGATGGCACGGCCGGCGCGCACATCTGCCTCGGCCTTTTCAACACGTGCGATGATATCTTCCAGCCGCTTTTGCGGTGATGGCTGGGTTTTTTCAGGTGGGCGGGGTGGCATCATTGGTTGTTCTCCGGTTTGGCGAGTTCTTCCTTCAGGACGGCATCAAATGGGTTTGGTTCCCCATTCGCCTGATAGACATAGGCAAGAATTTCCCCCACGGCCATCAGGGCTTCGGTGGGGACGGGGCTATCAAGTTCGAAGCGGGCCAGCATCTCGGCCAGATCGGCATCTTCCCTGACCTTTACGCCGTTTTCGAAAGCAATTTCAAGGATTTGACGTGCAATCTCGCCGCGTCCGGCGGCTATTAACTGGGGCACCAGCCCTTCGGCACTGCGGTCTTTCAGGGCTACAGCCGTCATGCGCGTGGGCGCAACGGTCGCGTTCACTGGAGCCAGCGGATCGGTCAGATCCGGCCCATCGTAAGGGTTTGCAGGGTTTTCGGGGTTTGGCACGGTTTTCGCAAAATCCTGATGTGGTGGAATAAACAACTAAAAGAGCGATAAAAAAATGATGCTCGATGGAATTGGCCTCTTCAGAGGCATTATGGCGAAGATGAACTGGCTTGACCAGAACCAGACTGTTGTCGCCAAAAACATTGCGAATGCCGACACGCCGGGCTTCCGCCCGATGTCGCTGAAGGATGAGGATTTCTCGAAATTCATGGGCACGGCCCTGAGCGAGAGCGGCGGCAGCATGAAGCCGCTGAGCGTGGCTGTGACTGATTCAAGCCATATCGGCGCCATGGAAGGCGATACCAATGCCAAAATCGGCAGCCTCAAACAAAAAAAGATTTACGAAGCCAGCCCTGACGGCAACGGCGTCGTACTTGAAGAACAATTGTTCAAATCGAATGAAAACGGGATGCAATACCAGATCGCGACGGATTTGTACCGTCGCAGCGCCGGTATGATCCGTATGGCCTTACAAGGTTCGGGGAGATAATCATGCAGCTTATCAACGCTATCGGCATTTCAGCCAGTGGTATGCACGCACAAGGCGACCGCCTGCGTATCATTTCAGAAAACATCGCCAACGCCGACACGGCGCCGCTGGCTCCTGGTGATGACCCTTACCGCCGCAAGACGGTGCTATTCAAAAACGTGCTGGACAAAGAATTGGGCGCGGATGTCATCAAAACCGCGAAAATCAGAGAAGATATGACATCGCCCTTCCGCTTGAAATACATGCCGGACCACCCGGGCGCTGATGCAAATGGCTATGTGAAGTTGCCGAATATCAACACGCTGGTTGAGGTGATGGACATGCGTGAAGCGCAGCGTTCCTACGAGGCCAATTTGGGTATGATCCAAACATCCAAAAGCATGATGACCCATACGCTTGATCTGCTGCGCGGATAAGTGCGACAATAGAACCATAGGGGATATCACATGGTAGAAAATATCGGCGGCAAGGTTTCACAGGCGATCGGCGCGTATCTGAATACGGCCAAGATTGCCGATAAATCCGTGTCCGAAGGCGGCGATGACAGTTTTTCCTTCGGCTCTATGATCAAATCGGCCGTGGATCAGGTATCCAAGACCCAGAAAAAATCGGAAGCGATTTCAGCGCAGGCCGTGATGGGCAAGGCTGACTTGACCGATGTCGTGCAAGCCGTGACCGATGCCGAGCTGACACTGCAAACCGTGATGACCGTGCGTGACCGTCTGGTCGGCGCGTACCAAGACATCATGCGGATGCCCATTTAATCTGAAATTTAGTTCAGCTCTATACGGCTCATGGCGCGTGGGGCGCCGCGCGGGCCCGTGCCGAGGCTTTCATATAATCCGTTATGCCGTTCGATCAGCCTTGCATTGCTTTTCAGGTGAAAGCGGCAATGGGCGATATCGGTGCGGCTCATGCGCCCTTGTTTACGCAAATCGCGCAGGGCTAGTTTGGGTTCATAGGGCACGATGCCGCGCAAATTCTGCCGTGCCTGATTGAGCAGCCAGGCTTCCGTCATGCCACATTCATTGGCGGCGGTGACGGCATCGGTCATGTTCGTGTAGGCGCGCGAGCTGCGTTCGATGCGGTCGATTTCAAACTTTTTGGCGGCTTCGATGGTGCTGATTTCTGCAATCGCGTTGTCGGTTCCGGCCATGGCTTTTTCAAAGGCTTCCTGTAGGTCTTCGCGCCCGCCATTGATAGGCTTGAGCGCTTCTTGAATGGCCAGGAAATCTTCGCTCAGACGTTCAACGATATGCGGCCGGATTTTAAAGGCATCGACGGGCGTGGGCTGGGCTTGCGTGTTGAATAGTGTCTTCATACGCATAAACGCCGGACGTTCGAGTTCGAGATTGATGAAGTCGATCGTGGCCCAGCCTTGTTCGCCAGTCCAGTTGGCCCAGTTGAGGGTCGCGTCGTCGATAATCTCGCGCGTGCTGCGCTTGTTGGTGCTGTCAAAATAGCGGGTGGTGTAGGCCGCTAGGGTTTCATCATCGCATTCGCCTGCGCCCATGGCCTTGGCTACATCAATAGCTTTGGCCCAACGGTTTTCAGTATGGGCGTGGCGGATTTCAAGAATGCTGGTGGGATGTTTTTCCATAGCGTGAATACTTGGCATAAAAGCATGACACTGCACAAGTTTCGCGGTACGATTTTTTACATGGACCAAGCCATCATCCTCGATTTTGCGCGTGAAGCAATTTGGGTAACCCTTAAAATCAGTGCGCCGCTTATGCTGGTGGCCTTGATTGTGGGGGTAGTAATCGGCCTTTTGCAGGCTTTGACGCAAATTCAGGAAATGACGCTGACCTTCGTGCCTAAAATTTTGGCCATGTTCGCACTGTTATTCGTGTTCCTACCTTATATGGGCAACGAGTTGGCCGATTTTACGCGCGCACTGGCTGACCAGATCATCGGCCTGCCGACCAATTAACTATTCCTGATTTTTAGTGCAGCCGTCTTGGGCCGGGTGTCGGTGCTTTTTCAGGCGTATGTCCCTGAGGGGTTGAGTTGGCTCCAAGGCCTTTAAGCAATACGGCGCGTGTAAGGTCCATCTGTTCGATGGCGTCGATACCGTCATGAATGTATTTTTTAAGCTGACCGCGCATGCGGGTTTGTTTATACGTGCCGCGACCCAAGGTCATTGCGTAGTAGGCGGCGTCCAGCTCCATTTCGTGCAGCATGCTTGATTGTAGCCAGATATAGGCGGTTTCAATAGCCTCAAGGGCTGGGGCGCGGTGGCCGTGCATCGCGTCGGCGCGGAGGGTTGCCGCTGTTTCGTCATAGCCTTTTTCCTCAATATAGATATCGATGAGGCGCAGGGTGTTTTTCTCGGCTTCGGCATCCTTGAAAATCTGGGGGCAAGTTTCAAGCAGGTGCATGGTGCGGTTTAAAAAATCGACCGCGCCGCGCCGCATGCTGTCTTTTTCCAGATCAATAATTTCAAGCAGGTCGTCTTTTATCGTGTCAGGTGTGTACATGGCGAAGGTTTCGGCCTTGGCCAGTGCATCGAGTACGTGGACGGCTGCGTGTGCCTGATCGATGATTACGGCACCAGACATGACGCTATGTGCCCAGTCCAGCCGGTCGCTTGCGGAATTCGTATCAATCGTAAAATTGGCGGCTTTTTGGTTAAGGCGGGCGCATAAAAGGGTCAGCGGCGGGGCGGTTAAATCGTCAGCCAGAAAGGCCTTTGCGGCTTCCAGTGTCTGGCTTTTGCGGGCCTGGATTTTCAGGTTCGCGCCAGTATCGGCGCTGGCGGTATTGAAGATGGTCGCAAAGCAGGGGGTGGCGAGTGCTGTCGTCATGGCAACAGCCATAACAACCACCGTTATGCAAAACAAGTTTTCTTTTGTGGTGCGGGCATTGGCGGGTAATCTGTCAGACGATGGAATCTCTTTTGCAGCATCTGGTCGCGGGGCAGGTTTATGCCTTCATGCTTGTGTTCGTGCGAGTTGGCACGGCGATGATGGTTATGCCGGGTATTGGCGATTCTTTCGTGCCTGAAAAGGTGCGACTGTTATTCGCGCTTGCGTTCTCGGCCATCCTGACGCCTATTCTCGCGCCCCTGTTGCCCGAATTCAACGTGGCGGGTGTACAGTTTTTCGGCCTGCTGATCGGTGAGTTTATCATCGGTGCCTTTATTGGTGTCATTTCGCGTATATTCATGGCGGCACTTGATACAGCGGGCATGCTGATATCGACGCAGATGAGTTTGGCGAACGCACAAATTTTTAACCCTGCTTTTGCCACGCAAGGCTCCATCATGGGGGCATTTATGTCGGTTGCCGGCGCGTTGTTGCTGTTTGTGACGGGGTTGCACCATGTGTTGCTGGCGGCGGTGGTTGATAGTTACCAGACCTTTCCGCCGGGGCAGATGAGTGCCAGCTTTTCGGGCGACATGGCTAGTGCTGTTGCGAATGCCATTTCAAAATCGTTCCTTATTGGTTTCCAGATGTCGATGCCGTTTATTGTTTCAACGACCATGATTTATGTGGCGATGGGCATCTTGGCCCGCCTGATGCCCCAGTTGCAGGTTTTCATGGTGTCGATACCGCTGCAAATTATGCTTGGCCTTATTACCTTCATGCTGGCAGGTGGGGCTGCCATGTTGTTCTGGTTAGGGCATTACCAGTCAGCCCTGACGATCTTCCAGATGCCGCTGGCCAAGGGGATGGGCAATGGCTGAAGGCGACGAGCAGGACGATTCCCAGCGTACCGAAGACCCTACGCCCAAAAAGCTGGAAGAAGCCCGCAAACGTGGCGAGGTGCCCATGAGCAAGGAGGCCAACACATGGTTCATGCTCATGGTGTCTACTGTTATTATTGCTGCGTTTATACCCGAGATGATGGCGCGGTTGTCCGACCTTATGAAAACGATGATCGAGCAGTCGTGGCAGCTATACGGCAGCCCCGGTATCAGCAAGGTTGTTGAAGCCATGGTCATACAGGTTTTCGTGATTTGCGGCATGCCTTTGCTGGTGCTTTTTTTTGCGGCGATGGCAGGGCCTTTTGCGCAAGTCGGGCCGCTGCTTTCGACCGAGCCTATTATCCCCAAGCTCGACAAACTCTCGCCCATCAAGGGGTTCGAGCGCCTGTTTTCCAAACGCTCGCTGTTTGAATTCATCAAAGGCATCCTCAAGGTGGCAATTGTGGCCACGGTATCCATATCTGTTCTCAAACCCTTTATGGCTGGCATCGAGCATCTGATTGACATGCCGATGCAACAGGTGATGGCCGAGATGATGATCGTTTTCATCAAGCTTATGTCGGCCATTCTCATGGTCATGTTCATACTAGCGGGGCTTGATGTGCTTTTCCAGCGCTATGTCCATATGCAGCAAATGAAAATGAGCAAGCAGGAGATAAAAGACGAATACCGCCAGAGCGAGGGGGACCCGCATATCAAATCACGCTTGCGCCAGCTGCGTATGGAGCGCGCGCGTGGGCGTATGATGCAGAACGTGCCGGGGGCCACCGTGGTCGTCACCAACCCGACCCACTTTGCCGTTGCGCTCAAATACGAGCCTGACGAAATGGATGCGCCATTATGTGTGGCCAAGGGCCAAGACCTTATCGCCCTTAAAATAAGGGAGATTGCCGAGGAGGCGGGTGTGACCATTGTCGAGAACCCGCCTTTGGCCAGAACCCTTTTCAAAGTGGTCGAAATTGATGAAACTATCCCGTCTGAGCATTACAAGGCTGTGGCTGAAGTGATCTCTTACGTTTTCCGACTGAAGAAAAGGCTGTAGAATCAGCGCCACATGACAGACGATTCGCACATTTCACAGCCAGACCCTTTGTTACATTCAGCCGAAAGCACCGTGCGCGCGGGCAATGCCCCCGTGTTTGTGCGCAATAAACCGGCCCGAATACTGGCTGGCCGCGCCGATTTATTCTGGGGGGTGCTGTTTGTTGCCGTGGCGGCGCTGGTTGCGCTGGTGGTTATGGCCGAGATGGGCTTGCTGAGTTGGCGGCATACGAATGTACAGCTCATTCTTGTATTGCTTACGGTTATGGCGGCTGCCGCATCATGGTTTATTTTCACCTCGGCGCGTCTGGCATACCGCGAGCGCAGTATCTTGCACGAGATTTTTCACGGTAGTCCCTCAACCGGCCGATTTGTAACCGATATTTCACGCGAAACGCTGCTGCTGAATGACGCTTACCGCAATTTGTGCAACGACTTCCTCTCTGGGGCGGCAGACCCGACACCCGGTGTGCGCTGCCTGCGCCGCATGCTGGAAGCCGTACCGGAAAGCCTTGAGCGCTTCGACCTTGTGATTGACCTTGCTTATCGCGGCAATGCGGAGAAGGTTGAACTGCCGACGTTGTTCAGCGGATATCGCCGCTGGCTACGTATTCAGGCACAACCGGTACCGGGCTGGATTGGTACTGTCAGTTGGCGTGTTGAAGATATTACGGAAGCGCACGAGCTGGATTCAGCCGTGCGGGCCGAGCGGGAAAAGCTGATCGACTTTACCGATAACGCGCCGGTCGGCTTCTTCTCGGCGGGTGCCGATGGTCGCTTCCTGTTTGTAAACGCAACATTGGCGCGTTGGCTGGGTACCGATATTGAAACGCTGCTGACCGTGGGCCGCTTGCATAATTACCTCATTGAGCCGCCTTCAAAGGCCGAGCCCTATGACGTCTTGGAAGATGGCGGACAGCGGCAGGTGGTCGAACTGAAAATGAAGGGCCCCGGCGGCAAGGCGTTCTTGGCCTCCATCAACCAGACGGTGGTGACTGACAGCGACGGCACCGTGCGGACCCGCGCGGTTATCCATGACCTGACGTCGGAACGCGAAATGCGCCAGGCCCTCAAAGATTCTGAAGACCGCTTCCAGCGCTTCTTCCATGAGGCGCCGCTTGGTATTGCGCTGGTCGATACACACGGCATTTTGAGTGACTGTAACCGCGCTTTGGCCAGCATGCTGGGTATGGCGGTTGAATCCATCGAAGGCCGCAATTTTGAAACTGTGATTGCCGAGAAAGACCGCGATAAAGTGACGAAGGCCATGTCGGCGATTGAAGAGGGGCGTAGCCTTGGTGCGCCCCTCGAGGTGAAGCTGCACGGGCAGGACAAGGAAGTGGTTGTGCAAATGCATGCCCGCAAATTCCGTGGCCGCAACATTGTCGTGCACTTTATTGATCTTACCGAACAAAAGGCTTTGGAGGCGCAATTCACGCAGTCCCAGAAAATGCAGGCTGTGGGCCAGCTTGCTGGTGGCGTGGCACACGACTTCAACAATCTGCTGACCGCCATGATCGGTTTTTGCGACCTGCTGTTGCTGCGCCACAAGCCCGGTGATTCCAGCTTTAACGACATCATGCAGATCAAGCAGAATGCGAACCGTGCGGCGAACCTCGTGCGCCAGCTATTGGCTTTCAGCCGCCAGCAGACCCTGCAGCCAAAAGTTCTGGACGTTACAGAAACACTGACTGAACTGAGCCATCTGCTGCGTCGCCTGATCGGCGTGATGATTGAGATGGATATTGTTCACGATGCCGACACAGGGCTTGTGAAGGTCGATGAAGGCCAACTGGAGCAAGTGCTCATCAACCTTGTTGTGAATGCGCGTGATGCCATGAACAATCAGGGTAAATTGACCATCAGAACGCAGCATGTCGTGACGACTGCTCCGCAGCAGCGCGGGGCCGATACCATGCCTGCGGGTGACTGGGTTATGGTTTCAGTGACTGACACGGGCTGCGGTATTCCGCGCGACAACATCGCCCGTATATTTGAGCCTTTCTTTACGACTAAGCCCATCGGCTCTGGCACGGGTTTAGGCCTTTCCACCGTTTACGGTATTGTGCGGCAAACAGGCGGGTATGTGCATGTTGATTCCGTGGTCGGGCAGGGCACCACCTTCAGCATTTACCTCACGCGGCATACGCAAAGTGCGCAGCAGGTTGCGCAGGTGAAGGTCGAGGAAAAACCGACCGATTTGACAGGCACTGCCACCATTCTGCTGGTTGAGGATGAAGATGCCGTCCGTGCCTTTTCAACCCGTGCCCTTACCAACAAGGGTTACCGAGTCATGGATGCGCCGGGCGGCGAGACTGCGCTTGAAATACTCAAAACCCATGGCCAGTCGCCCGATCTGATTATTACCGACGTCATCATGCCGGAAATGGACGGGCCTACCCTGATTACTAAGGTGCGCGCCATCTACCCTGATGTGCCTGTCATTTTTGTGTCAGGTTATACGGAGGATAAATTCAAAGGGCAGTTTGGGGCCAATACCCACTTCCTGCCCAAGCCCTTCACGCTGCAGCAACTTGCGGCCAAGGTGAAGGAAGTGCTCAGCTAAAAAAACGGCCCCTGATCTGGGGCCGATTTTTGTTTATTTCAGCCCGCAGCCAACCCTTTGGGTGTCGGGGCTGAAATGTTTTTTACATCACGCAAAGCGCAGGGCTGATGGTGTGCTGTGGATGCTTGCCACGAAGTCGCGCAAGCTCATGCCGGTTTGTTCACGCTGTTTGCGCTGGCCGTTGAGGCGTTCGCTCGCTTCCTCGCGCAGGGCGCTCTCAAATGGTGCGCGGTATGCAATTTCTGTCAAAGCCGCTTTCTGGCGGTTGGGGGGCAGCAGGTCAACGCAATCGAGCGCGTAGGTCAGGATAGCAGGGTTTGCAAGCATATCGCGCGGGGTATTTTTATTGACCAGCATGGCCGCGTCAAAGCGTTCAGCCGGTTTTACCGAGCCTAAAATAATCTCTGTGGTCGACCAGAAATCGTTATCTTCGTAATTGACTTCTTTTACGAACTTTTCGATCTGCTTCAGTGTTGTGGTAATGCCGCCGCGGATGCCGTCATAAATGCTGGCGAGTGTGCCTGCTTCGAAATGTGTCATGTTGATTGCCTTCCCTAGTTTTATTTTTGCTTGGTTTGTTTAAGGCAAACAGCACAGCACAGCTATTTGATGAGAACAATTTGCAGCGCAGCAAACGTGCGTCCGAGGCATGTTTTTCCTCATAAAATTATCCTGCGGCTTTCATGCTGCGTCTGCGTGATTTCAATGCACTTTTAAAGAATCTGCTTTAAACGGAGGCCTCGGCGCGGGGAAGTCTTGCATTTGCCACACTAAGATGATTTGAATAGCACGATTTTCCAACATTGCGGGGCTTACTATGTCGAATGTTATCAATCTGAAAACGGGTCTGGCCGAAATGCTCAAGGGCGGCGTCATCATGGACGTTGTGAACGCCGACCAAGCCAAGATTGCCGAAGACGCCGGGGCTGTTGCCGTCATGGCGCTCGAGCGTGTGCCATCAGAAATTCGCGCCGCTGGTGGTGTCGCCCGCATGAGCCCGCCTGAACTGGTCTCTGAGATCATGGATAGCGTATCGATTCCCGTCATGGCCAAATGCCGCATCGGCCATTTTGCTGAAGCGCAAATTCTGGAAGCTATTGGCGTTGATTACATCGACGAGAGCGAAGTCTTGACGCCAGCCGATGACGAATACCATATCGACAAATTCGCCTTCAAAGTGCCGTTCGTGTGCGGTGCCAAAAACCTTGGCGAAGCGTTGCGCCGTATTGGCGAGGGCGCTGCCCTCATGCGTACCAAGGGTGAACCCGGCACCGGTAACATTGTTGAAGCCGTGCGCCATCTGCGTGCGATGAATCAGGCGATCCGCAAAATCACAACGCTTGATGATGCCGAGCTGATGACGGAAGCCAAAAATTTAGGCGCGCCATACGAACTGGTTAAGCTTGTAAAAGCTACGGGCAAATTGCCGGTACCGAACTTTGCCGCTGGCGGTATTGCTACACCGGCCGATGCCGCGTTGTGCATGCAGTTGGGTGCTGAAACCGTATTTGTGGGCTCAGGCATTTTCAAATCTGAAAATCCTGCCATTTTTGGTAAAGCGATTGTAATGGCGACGGCGCATTTCAATGACCCTAAAATGGTTCTTGAAGCATCCAAAGGCTTGGGTCTTGCCATGAAAGGTATCGAGATTTCGAAAATCGAAGCGCCGATGCTTATGGCCAACCGCGGCTGGTGAAAATTAAAATGGCAGGCTGGAATAGCGCACAGTTTCGGAATGATGTCCTGAATGGGCTTTCATCTGATGAGAGGGCCGTTGTAGGCAGTTTCGCCAAGGTTTTTTCGATGTGCTTTGCGATGACCGATGAAGGCGTTGCCCCTGCTATTTTGCCTGGCATACTTGCAGATGCAAGCAATGCTTACCGCAGCTATGCCGCTGGGCGTGCACCGGACGCAGTTGATCCTGCTTTGTCCGATCTTTATAGCAAAATTCAGGAAGTAGAAGAGATGGTGCGCCCTTGCGCCACAGGGCTTACGCCGCCTACGCCTGCACATGCACGGCTTCTGGATATCTGGGAAGACACACACACTTTGATGGTCAGTCTTTTATTGCGTCCTGATGATAAAGTTGCAGAATATGGCGATAAAGCTGCGATCTTGTCAGGCGTTTTAGTGGAATCGTTTAATGCCTATAAACAGGGGGAACGCAGCAATGACAATGAGACTGGCGTTGCGTTCACAAACCAATACGCCTCTTTGCTAGGTTTTCTCAATAATGTTCGGCGCAAGGCTTTGCAGCGCGATGCCGGGTTGATACTTCAGCGTCTGCGGGCCTGATGAGCGCTAAACCTATTATTGGCGTGCTGGCCTTACAAGGCTGCGTTGACAGGCATCAGCCGCATATTGAAGCGGCAGGCGGTGTTTATCGCGCGGTCAAAACCGTAGCCGATTTCGATGCTGTTGATGCCTTCATATTGCCGGGCGGCGAAAGCACGACGATGCTAAAGCTGATTGATCGTTTTGGTTTATGGGATGGCTTTGCCCGCAATTTTGCTGCCAAGCCCGTGTGGGGTATTTGTGCGGGGGCGATTTTAATGGCCCGCACCGTTTACGTGGATGCCGCCAAAACGCAGTTACAAAAATCATTCGATCTCATTCCTCTGACAATTGTGCGTAATGGTTATGGCCGCCAGCTTGACAGCCACACGGCTGCGGTTGACGGGTACGAAGTATCGTTCATCCGCGCGCCCGTATTCGAAGGCATTGGCGATGATGTAAGTGTGAAGGCCAGCCATGACGGCAAGCCTGCGTGGGTTGTGCGCGGGCGGTGCATGGCCAGCGCCTTCCACCCTGAGTTGACGATGGATTTTCCATCGCCGATGCATCGTTTATTTGTTGATATGGTTTTACAGCCAGCAGCCTGACCCTTTGATGTTTGTCGTCTGCGACCTGCGGCTTGCAGCTTGCAGCCGCGTCGAAACGACAAACCGTTAGCCGAAAAATCAAATCAAGCCCCCAAAAGCGTGACAGGATAGGCGCGGATGTCGTTCGCGGCGCCGGGTATGCGTTCGCATGGGGTTTCGATGGCCTTGAGCACGCGGTCTGTCATGGCGTCGCCCAAGGCAATGCCCAGGCGGCGGTAATGCATGCGCATGGTGCGCAGCACATCTTTGATTGCGTGTTCTTCCGACGTGCCGACAGCCATATAAACACCGCCACCGGCGCGGGCGATGTATTTTTCCTGCAGGGCGGGGGTGTTACGCCCGTCGCCACGCAGGCGGATACGGTCGATTCTCAGTTCAAAGCTCGGTGTTGCATTGGTGTAGGATGTCGTCATCGTGGGCTCCTGATTGTTCGTGCTATGTTCTAATTTATCCACAAGGTAATCTTGATTTGTTCTCGTGTAAAGTCCAAAAGTTCTTTTTTTGTTCTTGACGCATGTTCTATTTATGTTCACCCTTAAGTCATTCCATGTATGGCGATTGTTCTGAACGGCCCGCCATGCTCAACTGAAGGGGAACATCAATGTCACAAGTCCAATCCTTACCGACCAAAGCCAATGCGGGGGCAGCCATGAACAAGACACCTGAAAAGAACGCTGAGCGTACGAAAGCACTAGAAGCGGCCTTGGGCCAGATCGAACGCGCTTTCGGTAAAGGCTCGATCATGAAACTGGGCGGCGAGGGTAACCCGCTGCAGGAAATCGATTCCATCTCGACCGGTTCGCTTGGGCTTGATATCGCGCTTGGTATTGGCGGCGTGCCACGTGGCCGTATCGTTGAAGTGTATGGCCCTGAATCATCGGGTAAAACGACATTGGCCTTGCAGATTATTGCTGAAGCCCAAAAAACCGGCGGTACTTGCGCTTTCGTCGATGCCGAGCACGCGCTTGACCCTATTTACGCTCGCAAGCTTGGTTGCAACCTTGAGGAGCTTTTGATTTCACAGCCGGATGCCGGTGAGCAGGCCCTAGAAATTGCCGATACGCTGGTGCGTTCGGGCGCTATTGACGTGCTTGTTGTTGACTCGGTTGCGGCACTTGTGCCGCGTGCCGAACTTGAGGGTGAGATGGGCGATAGCCACATGGGCCTGCAAGCGCGCCTGATGTCACAGGCGTTGCGTAAACTGACTGGATCGATTTCCAAATCGCGCACCTGCGTTATTTTCATCAACCAGATCCGTTCCAAAATCGGCGTTATGTTTGGCAACCCTGAAACAACGACGGGCGGGAACGCGCTGAAATTTTATGCCTCAGTGCGCATCGACATCCGCCGCATCGGCCAGATCAAAGAACGTGAGGAAGTCGTGGGTAACCAGACGCGCGTCAAGATCGTCAAAAACAAATTGGCTCCACCTTTCCGTCAGGTCGATTTCGACATCATGTACGGGCAGGGTATTTCCAAGATGGGCGAAATCCTCGACCTAGGCGTTGCTGCCAATATCGTTGAAAAATCGGGCGCCTGGTTTGCTTGTGATGGCCAGCGTATCGGGCAGGGCCGTGAAAATGCGCGCCAATTTTTGAAAGACAACACCGATATGGCGAACATGATTGAAGCCAAGATCCGTGGTAATGCAGGCTTGATTGCCGAGAATATGCTGCGCGGGTCGGAAGAAACAGCCACTGAGGATGCAGGTGCCGCCTCTGCGGGGGAACCTGAAGCAGCCGCCCCTAAAGGCAAGGTTACGTCCATGAAGAAGGCTGGATAATTTTCTGCATCGTTGCAGTTGCACAAAAGCCGCCTTGTCCCCCAAGGCGGCTTTTTTGATTTAGAAACGTTTTTTAAATTACATGGCGCCTGTTAGTGCCGGTGCTTTCCACTCGGCTGTTTTGCTGTTTTCTCTTTCACGCAGAGCCGTGAAATAGAGGTGTGATGCCAGCAACTTCTGGACAGAGATTTCGTTGTCGCCGCTTTGATGAGACGCATTGAAAGCTTGTGCAGCTTTGGTGTCGGTTACTTTGGCTTCAACCTTGTGGCCGCCTGAATAGGCAAAAGGTTTCAGCGGGCTTGTTACGCTTTCGCGCCATAGCAATGTCAGTGTATCGGCGTGTTCGCCGTACAGTGCTAGGTTGCGGATGATGTCGGCGCTTTTTTTCTGAATTTCCTCAGGCTCTACAAACGGCGTTTGGTCTTCTTTATGATGGCGGTTGGCGCTGGCTACTTTAATATCCATTGGCGCATCGCCCAGATGCATGTGGATTTTATAGCCGGCATCGTGGAATGCGGTTAAAAATTCGCCGATTTTGCTGTTGTGGGCTGTGGTTTCGAAAGCGACCGGCAGACCCAGATAGGCCATGTCGTTTAGCACCTTGTCGCCAACCCATTTGGCGCCGTTGACCCATTGGCGTGTTAGTCTGCGTGCTTCTGTATTGCCTTCGGCGCAGAGCATGAAATAGTCATGCAAATTGGCGCGGTCACGAACATATGAAGGAATGCTTGGCAAAACGCTTTCCCAGTCAATCAAGGCCATACGGTTACCTTGTTTGGCTTGCGCCGCAACCAGCTGTTTCAGATATGTCGATTTGCCGACGCCTTCGGCGCCTGCTGTTATCGTCAGTTCTTTGTTTGGTGTGGCCGATAGGGGGGCGACTGCATTGATGGCTGCTGCGCGCACTGCGTAGTAGGCCTGATGCAGGTCGGATATATCGGAAGCGGAATAGCCTAGGAGGTAGCGGTCTAAAACATTGGCAGGAACAATCATATTCATAGTGCACCTATCTGGTTTCAAGAGTGATGCCCCTTCAGATATGCCTATTTTTTGGTTATGTCTAATTTAAAATACAGCTTTTTAGTTTGATAAAAATCAACTTTTGAAAAGACGCTGTTTTGCGCGGCCCCAGTCGCGCGACTTCTCGGTTGCGCGCTTGTCGTGGAGTTTTTTACCTTTGCCTAAAGCAATCTCGATTTTGGCGATATTCTTGGCGTTGAAGTACATGCGCGTGGGTACAATGGTGTAACCCTCGCGGCGGATAGCACCTAGGAATTTATCAACCTCGCGGCGATGTAAAAGCAGTTTCCGGGGCCTTGTCGGCTGGTGTTGCAGATGCGAAGGCGCCTGCGGATATTCCTGAATGGTGGCATTGAGCAAATACAGCTCGCCATGTTTTTCGCCGACATAGGCTTCACCAATGCTGGCATGGCCTTCACGCAGGGATTTGACTTCAGACCCTGTTAGCTGGATACCGGCTTCAACCGGCGTTTCCAGCGCGTAATCGTAGCGCGCACGGCGGTTCATGGCGATAGGTTGCCCTGCCGTCAAGAAGTTGCGTCGTTGAATGGTTTTTGGTTTTTCAGCCATGCGGGCGACTTTGCCTGTCTGGCCCACAGGAATCAAGCGTTATGCGAAGGGCTGGTTTTGCTTGGCAAATCAGAAACGAAGCATTTAGAGTGGATATATGAACAGATTTTCAGCTCTCTGCTATTCGGTTTTGTTTGTATCATTCATGGCGGGTTCGCCCGCTTACGCTGGTGGCGTTGATGCCCTAAAAGCCGCTCAAAATGGCCGCTGGTCGCAAGCACTGAGCATGGCGGGCAACGGTATCGCAAAGGATGTCGTGACGTGGATGTATCTGGTCGATGACGATACGCACGCATCGTTTCCGCAAATCGCATCATTCGTGGCGCAGCACCCTGAATGGCCGGATAATAAAAAGCTTTATAAAATTGCCGAAGCACGTCTGCCGGACGATTTGAGCCAGACGCAAATTCTGAACTGGTTTTCGGTCAACCCGCCGGCAACAGCATCCGGCATGAAGCGTTACATGGAAGCTTTGCTTTCAACCCAGCAACGGACACGCGCGGTTGATGCCCTTAAAAAATGGTGGGTTGAAGCCGATATGAGCGCGGCCGACCAGAACGATATTCTGGCCAATTACAGTCATTATCTGGGCATGGATGACCATGCGCGCCGCCTCGAGCGCATTTTGACAGACAAGCAATACACACCGGCACGTGCACTTGCCGCCCGTATGGGCGATGGTTATATGAAACTGGTCGATGCCCGTTACGGCTTGCAGGAAGGCGGCGGCGGTATTGAATCGCGCATCAATAGCCTGCCGCGCAACCTTCGTGACGATGCGGGCCTTATGTTGTCACGCGTGCAGTACCGCCGCCAGAACGACATGGACCGCGACGCCGTAGCGCTATTGAATAACGCGCCGCCTGCCAGCCAGACGACCGACCCTGCCGCATGGTGGAAAGAACGTAACACTATGGCCCGCCGTATGATGGAGCAGGGCAATTACCGTGAAGCTTATAAACTTGCATCGCATCATGGCCTTGCGCCCGAGGGGCAGGATTATGCCGCTGCCGAATTTTTGTCGGGCTGGCTGGCCTTGCGTTTTCTGGACAAGCCTTATGAGGCGTTCGAGCATTTTGAAAAATTGTTCAACAATTCGGCCACGCCGATTACGCGTGCTCGCGCCGCCTACTGGGCAGGCCGGGCCAGCGAGGCCATGAATGGCCGCGATATCGCGGCCCAGTGGTTCCAAGTGGCTGCCGGCTACCAGACAACCTTTTACGGGCAGTTGGCGGCGGAACATATCGGTGTGCCTCTCACCCGTATTCGTGATGACAAGCCACAAATTTCATCGGCCGAGCAACGCGCTTTCAACAACCGCGATATGGTGCAAGCGGCCAAATTGCTTCGCAGTGCGGGCATGACCCGCGAGGAAGCGCGCTTCATCAAAGCTATGCAGGATGCTGCCAAATCGCCACAGGATTATTCGATGCTGGCTGATTTCGCAGCCGACATGGGCCAAACCAATGCCGCTTTGAAAGTGGCTAAGGAGGCCGAGAAGGCAGGTTTGTACCTGACTGACTATTCGTTCCCTACCCTTTCTGGCGTGGGTGATTACGGGGTTGATAAGGCATTGGTGTTTGCGCTTATTCGGCAGGAAAGTCAGTTTGATGCGGGGGCCGTTTCTTCATCGGGTGCGCTCGGGCTTATGCAGATCATGCCGGCTACGGGCAAGCACACAGCGCAGCGGAATGATTTGATGCACCAGACAACGTGGTTGACATCGAAGCCTGACCACAACGTCAAAATCGGCTCGCTGTATATCGGCGAATTGCTCAAACGTTTTAAAGGTAACCTGCCTTTGGCGATTGCGTCGTATAATGCGGGGCCGGGCCGTGTAGGTCAGTGGCTCAAGCAACTGGGCGACCCGCGTGACGGGCGCATTGATATGGTGGACTGGATTGAATCCATCCCTGTTTACGAAACGCGCAATTACGTCCAGCGCGTGATGGAAGGCTATGCCGTTTATCGTATTAAAATGGCAGGTGGCGGCACTTATCGTGGCCAGCCGCAACAGCAACTACAACAACAGTCACAACCGGGGCGCCAGTTTGATACCCGCGAGGCCGGAAACGAGCCAAGCGATATCATTCGCTCAAGCCGCCCGATGGGCCGCAGGACTGTACTTACGGCCTATAACCAATAAATCCGGTTGTGATATAATCCTAGCCGATGGATGCACCGGCAAAACTCAGCGAAGACCAATTCGATATTGCCATTGCCTATGACGGTACGTGGCTACATCAGGGCGTGGCCATGACGCGGGCGCCTTTGGTGCGCCTTTTTGCAAGCGTATTACAGCGCGATGCCGCAGGCGCATATTGGCTGATAACGCCTGCCGAGCGCGGGCGTATTGAAGTGGCCGATGCACCTTTTGTGATTACGGGCTGGCGCCTTGAGGGCGCGGGCGATGCGCAGACCCTTTACCTCACCGATAATCTGGGCCGTGAACAGGCCGTCGATGCCGCGCACCCCCTGACCCTTAGAGTGCCCAATACAGGTGGGGGCGTGTTTGTGCCTTACCTGCAATTGGGTGGTGGTATCGAGGCGCGGATGGCAACGGCTGTCTATTACGACCTTGTGGATGCGGCGCTGGCTATGGCGGGTGCGCAGGGTGGCCCTGATGATACGGGCCGCCTACTGATCGCATCATGCGGCGTTATGCACCCTTTGGGCATGATGACGGAAGGTGCCTGATGCAGCCTGCTTTGACCATAGCCCCACCTGACTGGCTGCAAGATACCAGCCTTAAAGCGGTTATGGATGCTTTGGGGGCGGGCGATGCCCTGATTGTGGGCGGTGCTGTGCGTGCGGCCATTTTGGGCGAGACGTTGGGTGATATCGATATCGCAACCACTCATTTGCCGAACGATGTTATCAACAGGTTGGCGGCGGCGGGTATCAAAACTATCCCCACAGGCCTCGTCCATGGGACGGTCACGGCGGTTGCGGGCGGCAAGAGCTACGAGATCACGACGCTGAGGCGCGATGTTGAAACCGATGGGCGGCGCGCCGTGGTCGCGTTTACGACAGACTGGGCGCAGGATGCGCAGCGCCGCGATTTTACGATGAATACGCTGCTGATGGACCTGCACGGCCGTATCTATGACCCCACTGGGCATGGGGTTGCAGATTTGAAGGCCGGGCGCGTTCGCTTCGTGGGCAAGCCGGCTACGCGTATTGCCGAGGATGTTTTACGTATTCTTAGGTTCTTTCGATTCCATGCCCGCTATGGGCAGGGGGCACCCGATGCTGAGGGGGTGGCTGCGTGCATCGCGTCCGCGCCGCTTATGGCAAACTTATCGCTTGAGCGCATCACCCACGAGATTGAAAGATTGTTGCTAGCCCCTCATGCGGGTGCGGTCATAAAAGTGATGATCGAGGGGCGTATCATGCCCGATTTCTTCCAGTCAGGTTTCAATGAAAACGTGTATGCGGCTTTGCGTGATTTCGTGGTGTTACATGACGATATTGTTAATATAAATACATTGTTCGTTTATAGCGTGTGGGAGAACAATACTGATAAAATGAATAAAAAAATTAATAAATATCTAGTTTTATCAAACGAAAAAAAGCAATTTATTTATAATTGCATTAAATACTTTAAAGAACACACTGATTCTATTAATAAAAATACATATTTGTATGGTCGAGATATAACCTTATCTGGCGGTATATTATTACAGTCTGTCAATAAGATAGAGGCTGATGTGCACGCATTCGGGATTCTGGTTGAGCGTGCGCGTGCGACCGCCGTGCCTGTCTATCCCTTACGGGCGCAGGATGTGATGGATGCGATTGGGG
>Ga0209066_10000071_pt1 | contig 142632 bp, 149 predicted proteins | sample All_14_2_FD_187198 | JGI IMG/M metagenome (GOLD analysis project Ga0209066, IMG submission 187198) | Freshwater microbial communities in response to fracking from Pennsylvania, USA - Allegheny Zone_MetaG_DW_15 (SPAdes) (version 2) ...
TAACGCTTCGAAACCCGCGTATGCTGTGCGCGGGTGGCTGGGGTCCACATCAAAATCTCCGGGTTGTCTGCAAAACCCCCGGAATCACAGGAACCTCAGCCGCTCAACCCCTTTCGAAACGGCCTCTCAGCTATTACATGTTCAAAGCTCTCTCGCCGAATGGTGAGGAAGCCAGGCACATCGCTCAACGTCGAGCCATGGCTGCCTGAACCGGTATTGTGATCAGACCAGGCAGGGTGGGCATGGCTTGTAAGGCCACCTGACCTGCCTGGTCTTCATCGACACGAGGTCCAATTGGATTTGCAATTCAAACAGGCTGCGGCCGAAGAGAAGCGGCTTCCGGGTACATCGGGGATCTGGACGTTCCTGTTCATGGACATGATCGTCTTCTTCGCCATCTTCGCGGTTTTTGCGTCTGAGCGGTCGCGCATACCGGCGGTTTATCTGTCATCGCAGCAGCAACTGAACGGATGGCTTGGGCTGGCGAACACGATCGTGTTGCTGACCAGCTCATGGTTCATGGTTCGCGCTGTGCAGGCTGCACGCATGAATGATTGCCGCGCCGTGCGGGTTAACATGAACGGCGCAATAGCTGCCGCGTTGATTTTCATCATTTCAAAGTCATACGAATACTATTCAAAGTTTTTGGATGGAATAGGTTTTACGACAAACTCATTTTATTCATTTTACTATTTTATGACAATAGTTCATTTATTACATGTAATTATAGGATTAATTTTTATTAATTCTATAAAAATAGATATTGTAAAGAGTCGAAATGTTCCAAATCTAAGCAGCGTAGAAAATATAGCTCTTTTCTGGCATCTTGTAGATATATTGTGGATATACATATTCACGATTGTATATCTTCTTGGCGTTCGGGGATGAAAATGCTGCGTGCGCCAATGTCCGTAACCCGCATCTGGATCATCCTGATCGCGCTTACCATGGTTTCCGTCTTTACCGGTGAAAGCCGCGCCTTGGGGATTTTTTCGGATCCGGCGATAATCATTCTCGGTTCGCTCAAGGCGCGATGGGTCGTTCTGGACTATATGGAAGCGCGCCACGTGCCCGGCCCGTGGCTGGTCATGTTCGAGGCCTGGCTTGCGGCAGTGGCGTTCGTCATGTGCTGGATAGTGCTCGCCACGTAACGACGTACTGGACATAGCTTTTGCCGCCGCCCAAAGCACCGTAATGAGCAGGCAGCCAGCGCAAAAGATCACCCCGTCCCGCAGCAACGCAACATCTGGCCATGTCCGCCAGCGTCTGCTGCAGGCGACGCGCACCTTGCTTAGCACCGATGGGACGAAAGCGGCCACCGCTCGTGCCATTTGCGCGCGGGCAGGGGTGCAGGCGCCGTCGCTCTACCACCACTTTGGCGACCTGCAACGGTTGCACATGGCGGCGGTGAACGCTTCGTTCCTTGAAATCATGGCTGGCTATCGGCACCATTCACGGGCGGTCGGAACGCCGGCGGCAATTGCCGGAGCGTGGCAAGGGCTGCTGCTTTTTGCGAAAAGGGAGCCGCAGATGGCGCGCCTGCTTGTGCAGTCGGTTGTTGAGGGGCGCACGCCGGCGGCGCTGGATCTGACAATACGGCGGCTGACGGCAGATTTGACGCGGATGGAGCAGGCTGGGCAATTGCGCGTGTCCGGCGAAATTGCGGCAAGGATGCTCTGGACCGCTGCCGTTGGCGCTGTCCTGCTGGCGACCGGGGACGAACAGCCTGCCACTGGTGATGTGGACAAGCATCTCTTGCGCACGTTGATGAGCGGGATCATGGCGGCTTGAACAGACCTTGGGCGGTGTGCCTGCTATTGCCCACCGCACCAGCCTGCCATCCCGCCGGAACACTGGCGCGGCCGATCGGCTTGGCGATGCGGGCAAGGGGCGTTAAGTCCCCTGTTTGCACGGACTTCGATTGCATGCTGCCGGTCCCCTGACCGTTACCGGCCCTGCCGCCATCTTCAGAACGGGATTTCCGCCCCGTCCCAGCCGATCAGCCTGCCGCTGGCGCACGTGTCGATCGTGTCGATCACCCGCAGCAGGTGGGCGGCCGATTGTTCGGGGGTGAACAGCCGGTCGGCGGGCACGCCGCGCTGGAACGGGCGCGAAAGCGGGGTGTCGACCGTGCCGGGGTGCAGGCTGACTGCCACCGCCGCCGGGTTGGAGCGCGCCAGTTCGATGGCAAACGTGCGCACCAGCATGTTCAGCGCGGCTTTCGATGCGCGGTAGGAATGCCACCCGCCCAGCCGGTTGTCGGCGATCGACCCGACCTTTGCCGAAACCGCGGCAAAGACCGGGCGCCCCGTGCGGTTGAGCAAGGGCAGGGCATGCCGCGCGATCAGCGCCGGGCCGATGGCGTTGATGGCCATGAGTTCGGCCATCGCGTCAGCGTTCAGCGCGCGAAAGGTCTTTTCCGGCCCATCGCCGTTATCGCGCACCAGCCGCCCGGTGGCCACGATCACCCGGTCAAGCGGGCCGCCGATGGCCGCGCAGGCCGCCGCGACAGAGGCTTCGTCGGCCAGATCGAAACGGTGATGGCGCACCTTGCCATGGGCGGGAAACGGATCGTCCGGCGGCATGCGCCGGGACAGCGCGTGCACTTCGGCCACATCGTCACGCGCGCACAGCAGGCGCACCAGCGCGCCGCCAATCCCGCCGCTGGCCCCGAAAACGGCACATCGCATGGTCGCATCCATCATGTCGTTCATGCCCCTGCCAAGCCCCGCCCGTCGATACGGCACTTCGCCTCATCGCTGTATTGCCATAATAAGACAGCTTGCGTGGCGGCATCGGACATCCCATGTTGCCTTTCGCCCATCACGATGAAACTGGATTGCCATGGCCACGACAGAAACCGCCACCGCCAGCCCGTTGACCCTGACCCCGCCCGATCCCGTGCCCACCGTGGCACCGGCGCAGGCCGCCGGGCTGGTTCCCGTGTCCGACGATGCCCGCTCCAGGCTGGATGCCAAGGTCGATGCCTTCGTTGCCGATCTGATCGCCCAGGACGCGCAAAGCCCGGAGTTCGGGCGCAAGGTCGATCAGCTTACCGCCATGGGGCGCAAGGAGATTGCCCAGGCGGCAGGCATGGCCAACCGCTTCCTTGACCGGCCGATCCGCGCGATGGACAAGGACAGCGGCGTTGGCGCCGATCTGGCCGCTTTGCGCCGCACCGTGGAAGATCTTGATCCGGGCCGGCAGGGCAACCTGTCTTCGGGCCGCAAGTTCCTTGGCATCATCCCGTTCGGCAACAGCCTGAAACGCTATTTCGATGGCTATACCTCGGCGCAGGGGCACATCAAGGCGATCCTCGACCGGCTGGGATCGGGCAAGGACGAGCTGCTGATGGACAATGCCGCCATCGACGTGGAACGCCAGAAGCTGTGGGAAGCGATGGGCAATCTGGAACAGATGATCCACATTTCCCGCACGCTGGACGCGCGGCTGGAAGATGCCGCCGCCGATCTGGACCACACCGATCCGGCCAAGGCCAAGGCGATCCGCGAATCCGCGCTGTTCTATACCCGCCAGCGCACGCAGGATCTGCTGACCCAGATGGCAGTGACCGTGCAGGGCTATCTCGCGCTCGATCTGGTCAAGAAGAACAACGTCGAACTGGTCAAGGGCGTGGACCGCGCCAGCACGACCACGGTGGCCGCATTGCGCACCGCGGTGACCGTGGCGCAGGCGATGACCAACCAGCGGCTGGTGCTGCAACAGATCGGCGCGCTGAACACCACCACCGCCAACATGATCGATTCCACCGGCAAGCTGCTGCGCGAACAGACCGGCAAGATCCACGAAATGGCGGCATCCAGCACGATCCCGCTGGAAACGCTGCAACGGGCCTTCCAGAACATCTACGACACGATGGACACGATCGACACCTTCAAGCTCAAGGCGCTCGATTCGATGAAGCAGACGGTCGATACGCTGTCGGGCGAAGTGGAAAAGTCCAAGGGCTATATCGCGCGGGCCGAAGGCGCGGCGCAGGCGCGGGTGGCCGGGCCGGACAGCTCCCCGTTGCTGAGCCTGGAAGGCTGAAGCCGGCATGGCCAATTCCCCCGCGCACGAAAGCCAGCGCATCCTTGCCGAAGCGCGCACCACGCTGGTGCGCCAGCAGGCGGGCGGGCGCCGGTCCATCGGCAGGCGCTCGGCCGAAATCAAACGCCGCCATCTGGGGCGCAAGGCGGCGCGCATGGCGATGGCGGTCGGTGTCCTGCTGGTCGGCGCGATGGCGGCGGGGCTGGTGCTCGACGGCATCGGCTTTGCCGGGGTGATGGTGCTGGCCGTCGCCATCGTCGCCGCGCTGTGGTTCTTCGGCACGTACCCCCGGCTGAAGGTGCCCGATCTGGCCGCGCTCAATACCGGTGATGCCCGGACCATGGTTGGCCGCACCGAACTGTGGCTGGAAGCGCAGCGCCCGGCCTTGCCCGCGCCCGCCGTGCGGCTGGTCGATCAGATCGGCGTGCAGCTTGACGGGCTGGGGGTGCAACTCGAAGGGGTCGACCCGGCCGAACCCGCGGTGGGCGAAGTGCGCCGTCTGGTGGGCGAGCACCTGCCTGGCATGGTCGAAAGCTGGCGCAAGATTCCGCCCCGCTTGCGCAAGGAACAGCGCGGCGGCCGCGATGCCGATCAGCAACTGGCCGATGGGCTGGGCAAGATCAGCGCCGAAATCGACCAGATCACGCGCCAGCTTGCGGCGGGCGATCTCGATGCACTGGCCGTGCGCGGACGATTCCTTGACTATCGCTACGGAGCAGGGCTTGAAGCGGCCCCGCCGACCGAAGCTGCGAAGGACGCCTGATGCGCATTGCCATTCCCCACACGCTCGACCGCGAAGAGGCGCGCCGCCGCTTGCGCGAAAAGGCGCAACAGGCGGCGGCCAAGGCCGATGGCGTGGCCACGGTCACCACCCGGTTTGCCGATGACGATCACCTGACGATGACCGTCAGCGCGATGGGCTATACGCTCGATTGCGGGGTGGAACTGGGCGAAAAGGAACTGGTGGTCGACGTGGACCTTCCCGCCAGCCTCGGCTTTGCGCGCCGCATGATCGAAGGCGTGATCCGCGAAAAGAGCGGCAAGCTGCTGGGTTGAGCCGCGCCGCACTCCGGCGCGGTCAGAGCGTGCGTTCCAGCTCCAGCAAGGCGCGCGGCAGGCGCAGCGAACTGGCGGCGATGCGCGTTTCCAGCAGCAGATAGACCAGCGCGATCATCAGCAGCGCAATGGCCACGAAAAAGCTGATGCCGGTCATGCTGCGCAGTTCCATCCCGGCCATTTCGCCGATGAACAGCGCCCCCACCGTCACGCCGATGGCCAGGCCCGATATCACCAGCAGCAACAGCGCCCGCCCGATCAGGTGGATGCGCCGGTCGACATAGCGCAGTTCGATCACGACCGCGTCATGGTCGCGCCCGGTGGTTTCGCCGTGCAGCCCGGTCAGCGTGCGCGACCGGTCGACGATGCGGCCCAGCCGCGTCGTCAGGATATTCATGATGTTGCCGATGGCCACCAGCACGAACACCGGCGCCAGCGCAAGCTGGATGGTCTGGGCGATCACCCCGGTATGGCCAGTCAACATGCGGTGCCTTCCTGCTTTGCAACGCGGCGGTCATGCCATGGCCATCGCCTGCGCGGCAAGTGCAGGGCGGGGCGGGACAGATGCAAAAGTCGCGTGGCGCAACCTGTCGGCGTTTTCTGGCCGCCGGACGATTTGGCGTATGGCGTGTTCGGTTCGGCCTTCCTAAGGTGCTGGTTGCGCTGCCCGAAACCGATCCCCCAGCATTGGGAAGGACGTTTGCGGCAGCCGCACAGCACGGACGACCATGACCGATATTGCCGATCTTCTTCCCGATCTTGTCGCGCTGCGCCGCGATATTCACCAGCACCCGGAACTGGGCTTTTGCGAACACCGCACCGCCGCGCGCATCGCCGCTGAATTGCGCGTCATCGGCATCGCGGTGCACGAAGGCATAGGCACGACCGGGCTGGTCGGCGTGCTGAAAGGCAGGCGCGCCGGTGAGCGCAGCGTAGGGCTGCGCGCGGACATGGATGCGCTGTCGATCCACGAACAGACCAACCTGCCGTGGGCCAGCCGCACCCCCGGCACGTTCCACGGCTGCGGGCATGACGGCCACGTCGCCATGCTGCTGGGCGCGGCGCGGGTGCTGGCCGCAGACCCGGACTTTGCCGGTACGGTCAACTTCATCTTCCAGCCCGCCGAAGAAGGGCAGGGCGGTGCCCGCGCGATGATCGAGGAAGGGCTTTTCGAACGCTTTCCGTGCGACCGCGTCTATGCGCTGCACAACTGGCCGGGCCTGCCTGCGGGCACGATCAGCACGCGCCCCGGCCCGATCATGGGCGCGGCGGACAAGTTTTCCATCACTATCGAGGGCAAGGGCGGTCATGCCGCGATCCCGCAGGATACGCCCGATGCCATTCTGGCCGCGGCATCGCTGGTCCAGCAGCTCAACACAATCGTTTCGCGCGCGGTTTCCTCGCACGCTTCGGCGGTGCTTTCGGTCACCGAAATCCATGGTGGCCTCGCCCACAATGTCATCCCGGCGGAGGTAAGCGTCGTCGGCACCGTGCGGACGTTCGATCCCGTCGTACAGGACCGGATCGAGGCGCGCATCCGCGCCATGGCCAGGGGTATCGAGGCCAGCTTCGAAGTGGCCTGCCATGTCGATTATGAACGCTACTACCCCGCCACGGTCAACGATCCGCAGGCCGCAGCCGATGCGCTGGCGGTTGCGGCAGACGTGGCGCGGGCAGAGCTTGCGCCCGAACCGGCGCCGACATCGGAAGACTTCAGCTTCATGCTCCAGGCCCGGCCGGGCGCGTATATCTGGCTCGGCCAGGGCACGCAAAGCCACCCCGCGCCGCTGCACAACCCGCGCTATGATTTCAACGACGCGGTGATGGAAACCGGCATTCGCCTGCACGTGGCGCTGGCCCGGCACTGGCTGGCCTGACCTCCGCCCCCCGCGCGCAAGGGCTGCGCGCGGAGGCCGGGTGGCGTCAGGCGATCAGTGATGCAAGCCCGGTCGCCCCGCCGAGATAGGCAGGAATGGCCCCTGCCAGCACCACGGCGTGGTCAAGCTGCAACTGTTGCGCTTCATCAAGCCCGGCGGCTTGCGTTGCGCAGGTCGCGCCAAGGTCCTGCAAGGCGGCCATGAGCGCAGGCTGGCTTTCCAGCCAGAACCCCGGCGCAACCCGCGCCTGCACCGGCGCCGTAGCGCCATTTGCGCCAAATCCGGCCAGGGCAAGGTCGGGCTGGGCAGCAAGCGCGGCGGCGCTGGCGGCGGCGATGCTGGCGGTCGCGGCCTTGACCGCTTCGCCCGGCCCGCCATCGCGGCTGGCCTTGTCATAGGCTTGTTTGCCGAGGAACATCGTGCGGATCATGTTGCGCGGTTCGCGGCGCTGGATCAGGTGCGAGAACACCGACATTTCCGACCGGATGCCGCCATCGATCGGCTGCATCAGCCCCAGTTCGACGCAATCGAGAATGGCAATCGGGGCCGGTTCGTGGCCCAGCATGCGCGACAGTTCACGCGCGCGCTCGCGTTCGATCGAAGCGGCGTAGTCGGCATGGGCGGGCGGGTTTGCACCGGGGCGGTCCCATGGCTGCACGCAATGCGCCCGATCCGACAGAAGCCAGCGTTCCGCCGCGGCAACCTCTTCGCCTTCGGGCACGATCTCGTCAACCAGCCCGGCCTTCAGCGCGGCTTCTCCTTGCAGGTTGCGCCCCAGCAGCAGCACTTCCAGCCCCAGATCCACGCCGACAAGGCGCGGCATGCGCTGTGTTCCGCCCGCTCCCGGCAGCAGGCCGACGGCGCATTCCGGCAGGCCCAGCATTGCGCGCTTTGAATCGGTGGCCACACGGTAATGGGCGCCCAGCGCCAGTTCGCAGCCGCCGCCCAGCGCCACGCCGGCAATCGCCGCGGCCACCGGCTTGCCCGCCGTCTCAAGCCGTCGGATCGCGTGTCCCAGCGGGAAGAAGTGCGCAAACGCCATGTCGAAGCGGTCGGCAGGCGGCGCGGCCACGATCATGTCATAGGCCACGCCGAGTTCGGTAAGATCCGCCCCGGCGCAAAAGCCGGTCGGCTTGCCCGAACGCACCACCACGCCCTTGACATCGGCGCGGTGCAGCCATTCGACGAACTGGCCGAGTTCATGGATCGCCTTGTTGGAAAAGACGTTCATCGACTTTCCGGCGCAATCGAACACGAAATGGATCAGGCCGTTGTCCTGCGGTTCGATACGGAACTGGGTAAGATCAGGCAGCGTCATGGTAACTCCTTGCCGGGATGCGCGGCTTGCGGAACTTGCCCGCATCATCGCGCACCGGGGCGGTGGTGCAGGTGATGGAGCGCGGATGCTTGTTCCGCGCAAGGTGAAGGGAAAGGAAGCGGCCCAGATCGGCCACGGTCAGGGCCGCGTCGGTTTCGATCACCGCGTGCACTTCGGCGCCAAGGTCCGGGTGCGGCTGGCCGAACACGGCGCAACTGCGCACGGCCGGATGGCGCAGGATCGCTGCTTCGACCTCTGCAGGCCAGATATTGACGCCGCCGGTGATGATCAGGTCATCCTTGCGGTCGCTCAGGAACAGGTAGCCGTCGGCGTCGCAGTACCCCATATCGCCCACGCTTTCCCACCCATCGTGGCGCGCGCGCGGGCTGGCCCCGATGTAGCGGTAGGTCGAACCCGGCCCGCCGCCGGGCATGGCGAAGATTTCGCCCACTTCGCCGGGTGCCGCTTCGCTGCCATCGGGGCGCAGGATGCGGATGCGCCCTTCGCCCAGCGGCTTGCCGACCGATCCGGCCCGCTCCATCCATTCACGGCCACCGATCCAGCACCGCACCAGCCCTTCGGTCGATCCATAGACCTCCCAGATATGGTCCGGTCCCAGCCAGTCGATCCACGCCAGCTTGAGCCATGGCGCCATTGGCGCGGCAGTATGCACCACGGCGCTCCAGCGCGACAGGTCATACCCCTGCCGCCGCGCGAGGGGCAGGGCCATGATCCGGTGCATCATGGTCGGCACCATCAAGGCCCAGCCGATGGCTTCGTTCTGGATCAGGCCCAGTGCGCCTTCAGCATCGAAGCGATCCATCGTCACCACGGTAGAGCCGCTCCACAGTGCAAAGATCGCCGCGCTGAACGGGGCGTTGTGGTAGAGCGGCCCCGGCACGAAAACGCGCCCGTTGCGCGGGATGGCGATGAATCCCGTATCCGCGGCAAAGGCCGCTGGCCGCCCGTCGACGATCACCTTGGGCCGCCCGGTACTGCCCCCGCTGGTGCAGGCCTTCCACGAAGGGGCGCAGGGCGGCGCGGCATGTTCGGGTGCGGCAGCTTCCGCCCACGCCCCATCCAGGCTGGCGGGGTCGAGGAAGCAGCGCGGCTGCATGATGGCCAGGATCGCCTCACGCTCTGCCGGGGGCATGCGGGGCGAAAGCGGGGCAGGTGTTGCCCCTGCCTTGTAGATGGCGAAGGTAAGCGCCAGAAACGCGGGGCCGTTTGGCAGGGCGAAGGCAACAAGATCGCCCGCGCAGACCCCGCGCGCGTGCAGCAGCCCGGTCAACCGCGATGCTGCTTGGTCAAGTTCGGCAAAGGTCCAACGGCAGTCCCCGTGGACGACAGCCTCGCGCGCCGCATCGTGGCGGGCAAGGCAATCGGCCAGCGTCAGGACGGCGGCGTCAGAAGCCAACGCGATCACCACCCTTCAGTTCAAGGATTTCGCGCGCCTCGTCCGGGCTGGCGATCTGCAGTCCGAGACCCTCGATGATCTGGCGCACCCGTTCGACTTGCGCGGCGTTGCTCGGCGCCAGTTTTCCACGATCCAGCCAGAGCGAATCCTCAAGCCCGACACGGACGTGCCCGCCCATGCTGGCGGCCATGGCGGCAACTTTGATCTGGTTGGCCCCGGCTGCCAGTACCGACCAGCGGTAATTGTCGCCAAACAGGCGATCCGCCGTGCGCTTCATGTGCATCACGTCTTCTGGATGCGCGCCGATGCCGCCGAGCAGGCCGAAGCAGGTCTGGATGAACAGCGGCCCCTGTACCAGCCCTTCGGACCAGAAGTAGTGCAGGTTGTAAAGGTGGCTGGTGTCGTAACATTCGAACTCGTACCGCGTACCGGTGGCATTCAGCGTTTCAAGGGCATAGCGGATGTCCTTGAAGCTGTTGCGGAAAACCAGATCGTGGCTCGCTTCGAGCATTTCGGGTTCCCAGTCGTGCTTGAACTCCTTGTAGCGTTTCAGCATCGGGAACAGGCCGAAGTTCATGCTGCCCATGTTGAGGCTGGCGACTTCGGGCTTCCACACTTCGGCGGGCTTCACGCGGTATTCGACCGGCATGTAGGGCGATGCGCCGGTGGTGATGTTGACCACCACATCGCTCGATTGCTTGATGACCTTTAGGAACGGGGCGAAATCGTCCGGCGTATGGACCGGCTTGCCGGTCTGCGGGTCGCGCGCGTGAAGGTGGACGATGGCCGCGCCAGCCTGTGCCGCGCCAAGCGCGCTTTCGGCGATTTCTTCGGGTGTCACGGGCAGGTGGGGCGACATCGACGGGGTGTGGATCGACCCCGTGATCGCGCAACTGATGATTACCTTGTTCGCTGCCATGTCATCTCTCCTGCAGGGCGTTCATGCTGTCGCGCCAGCCGCGTGCCAGTGTTTCGCGGTGGTCGGGCGCGGCGATGCGGATCAGCGCCTGCGCGCGGTCTTCGTGGCCAAGTTCGCGCAGGTCCGCGATGCCGTGTTCCGTCACGACGAGATCGACATCGAACCGGGACAGCGACACCGGACCATGCCCCTGACCGGCCGGGACGATGCGGCTGCTGCCACCGGCCTGCGAGGGCAGCGCGATGATGCGCAGCCCGCCCCGGCTCGCCCGTGCGCCGCGCGCGTAGTCGCCCGCGCCACCGGGGCCGGACATGAAACCGCGCGAGGATGCTTCGGCATGGACCTGGCCGTACAGATCGACTTCCATCGCGGAATTGATCGTCACCAGCCCTTCGATGGCAGCAAGCGTGGCCGGGTCGTGGGTGACGGTTACCGGCTGGAACTGGAAATGTTCGTGATCCAGCCCGGCGTAAAGTTCCGGGCTGCCGATGGCGACACCCGCCAGCGCGGACCGGCCGGGCGCCATGGCGCCGGAGCGGACAAGCGCCAGCGCCCCGTCGCCGATCAGTCCGCTGTGCATTCGCAGGTTGCGGTGGCCAGACAGGGCGCGCAGCACCGCATCGGGTATCTTGCCAAGGCCGGTCTGCAGTGTGGCGCCATCCGGCACCAGCGGCGCAATGCTGGCGGCAATCGCTTCGCTGATGGCGTCGCTACCGCCGGGCATGGTGCGCAGCGGTTGCTCCTGTTCGTACCACGCGGTCAGTTCGGCAAAGGGGATGCCCTCATCGCCGGGGGTGCATGGCATGGCCGGGTTGATATGGGCTATCCGCACCGGAATATCGCGCCACAGCGCGGCAATATACGCGGTCTCGGCGCCAAAGCTGCAATTTCCGTTGGCATCCGGCGGGCTGCACATCAGCAGGGCCGCAGCAGGCGGATTGCGGCGGTACAGGCGCAGGATGTCCTGATAGCAAAGCGGCCGGAAATCGCTGCGCGCGCCTTCGCGGCGCAGTTCCGGCGTCTGGAAGAAGGTCAGCACGCGGCTGTCCGGCCCCGCCTGCCAGGTCGCCTTGTTCAGGCCGGGCACGAATATCCCGGAAAACGTCATGGCTCCCAGCGCCGGGCCAGCCGCCGCGACTTCGGCGGCAAGCAGGTCGGATTCGGCGGGGCTGGAGGAAACCAGCGTCAGCCCGCCGGGCGGGAGTGCCGATGCAAGGTCGCCGGGGCGCAAGAAACGTGCAGTCATGGCCTGCGCCCCGGTTCCCTGATTTACTTCACGAAGGCGTGGAAGTCGGGTGCGCGGCGTTCCTGGAACGCGCGCATGCCTTCCTTCGATTCCTCGGAATCATAGTACAGCTTCACGGCATTGAGCGACAGCATCGAGATCCCGCGAATGTTGTCGCTGTCGGCGTTGAAGCTGCGCTTGGCGAGCGCGAGCGCCGTGGGCGACCGCTGGCCGAGCATTTCGGTCCATTCGTTGACGGCATCGTCGAGTTCGGCGGCAGGCACGACCTTGTTGACCAGGCCCATCTCCATCGCTTCCTGCGCGGTGTACTGGAGGTTGAGATACCAGATTTCGCGCGCCTTCTTGTCACCGACGTGGCGCGCCAGGAAGGCGGTGCCCCATCCGGCATCGACCGAGCCGACCTTTGGCCCGACCTGGCCAAACTTGGCGGTGTCGGCGGCGATGGTCAGGTCGCACAGCGTGGCAAAGACGTTGCCGCCGCCGATGGCGAAACCATTGACGCGGGCGATGACGGGCTTGGGAATGTCGCGGATCACCGACTGGAACTCGTCGATCGGCAGGCCGACGATACCACGGCCGTCATACTGACCGTCCTTGGCGCTCTGATCGCCGCCGGTGCAGAAGGCCTTGTCGCCCGCGCCTGTCAGCACGACCGACGATACGCCCTTGTCGTCCGCCGCCAGCTTGAACGCCGCAATCAGTTCCTCGATCGTCTGCGCACGGAAGGCGTTGTACAGCTTGGGGCGGTTGATGATGACCCACGCGGCGCGGCCGCGCACTTCGTAGATGATGTCCTCGAACTGGGGCGTGCTCATTGTGCGTCCTTTCCTGTGAAGTTGCGATAGATCGCGCTGGCCCGTGCGGCGGGAGCGCCATCGGCGGTGATGACCGCCTGGGTAAAGATCAGGCTGCGCGTGGTGCGCAGCAGCGTCACATCGGCAATGACCCATGCGCCCAGCGGTGCGGGGCCAAGGTAATCGACCGAGAGCGATACGGTGGGGGTGTGCTCGGCCTCGTTGCCACTGTAGGATCGCACGGCAAGCGACTGCACATCGGCCAGCGTCGCCATCGCGCCGCCCTGCATCACGCCGTAGGCGTTGCACAGCGGTTCGGTGACCCGGACCGCCAGGCGCCGGTTGGCGCGGTCGAGCCAGAGGTCACCCAGCGACCACGCGCCCAGCCCGGTGGCGAACTGCATCGTCCACTCGCCCGGCAGGTCCGGTGTGATCGGGGTGTCCATACAGCCTCGCCCGCGCCTTGTGGGATCAGACCATGTTCATCCCGCCGGACACCGAAATGGCCTGCCCGGTGATGTAGGCGCCATCGTCGGATGCAAGCATGGCGACGATGCCGGCATAGTCTTCGGGTTCGCCCATGCGGCCCAGCGGGATGCCGCGTTCCAGCGCAGCCTTCCACTTTTCCGCTTCGGGGCCGGTCCCGGCGACTTCGGCCATCATCGGGGTGTTCGTCGGCCCAGGGCACACGGCGTTGCACAGCACGTTCTTGCGGGCAAGTTCACGCGCGATCGACTTGGTGAAGCTGATCAGGCCACCCTTGCAGGCCGAATAGACCGCTTCCATCGCGGTGCCGACCTTGGCCGCATCCGAGGCGATGTTGACGATCCGCCCGCCGCCGCGTGCCGCCATCCGGCCCGCAACGGCGAAGTGGGTGTTGAGGTTGCCCTTGAGGTTGATGGCGATGACCTTGTCCCAGAAATCGGGCGTGGTCTTGAGGAATGGCGCAGGACGATCCCAACCGGCGTTGTTGACCAGCAGCCATACGGGGCCGAGTTCGGCTTCCACTGCTTCGACTGCGGCTTCAACGGCGGGAAGGTCGCTCACGTCGAGCTGCCAGGTGCGCACGGTTGCGCCTTCACCGGCAAGCTTCGCGGTTTCTTCACCGGCAGCCGTGCTCAGGTCGAAGATGGCGACCTTGCAGCCTTCTGCGGCAAGACGCAGCGAAAGCGCCCGGCCAATACCCTGTCCGCCGCCCGTGACGATGGCGACCTTGTCCTGCAAACCCTTCACCTGTTCCTCCATGTCATGCGTGCGATCAGGAATCCATTTCCTGTGCGCCCTCAGCATCGCCGCCCACCAGTTCCAGCAGACGGCCCTTGATTTTTACCAGTACGGCTGCGCCGGCATCGAGTTCGTCCTCGGTTACCGCCGCAAGAATATCGGCCTCGACCGCGTCCACGCTTTCGCGGATGGTCGAGACCAGTTTCTGGCCCGCACGAGTCAGATAGACGCGGCGGGCGCGGGCATCGCGTTCGTCCGCGCGCCGTTCGACAAAGCCGGCAGTTTCCATCCGGTCGATCAGTCCGCCGATGGCGACTTTCGTCAGATCCAGATCGGCTGCCAGCGCGGTCTGGGTCATGCCATCGCGGCGTGAAAGGAACGCCAGCACCCACCATTGCGAACGCGTCAGGCCAAGCGGCTTGAGAGCGCGGTCCACGACAATACGCCGCAACCGCGACACATCGTGGATGAGAAAACCGAAACGAAGGCTGGAATCGAGATTTTTCTGGATCACTGCTATTTCTCCGGGAGAGGATTCTCCCGGACTAGCCGCCGTTTCGACTTCTGCAAGAGGGCGGGTAAGCAGGTTCACCGTTTCCTGCTCAGTTTGCCCTTGAACATGTCGCGCGAAATGATCGTTTTCATCACCTCGATCGACCCGCCTGCAATCTTGACGATGCGCGCATCGGCATAGGCGCGGGCAATGGGATATTCCCACATATAGCCCCAGCCACCGAACAGTTGCAGGCACTTGTCGACTGTTTCGCAATGCAGTTCGGAGGTCACCATCTTGGCCATGGCGGCATCGACGGGATCGAGCTTGCCCTCCATGAACAGTTCGATGCACTTGTCGGTAAACACCCGTGCCATCACTGCCCTGGCCTTGAGATCGGCCAGCACGAACTGGGTGTTCTGGAAGTCGGCAATCGTCTGGTCGAACGCCTTGCGCTCGCTGGTGTAGTCAACCGTGTAGTCGATAACCGTTTCGACGACGGTGGCGGAGCGGATGGCCTGGGCAAGGCGTTCCTGCGCCAGCTTGGTCATCATCAGCGAAAAGCCCTGGCCTTCCTCACCCAGCATGGCATCGGCGGGGACGCGCAGGTTGTCGAAGAACAACTCGGACGTATCCTGTGCCTTCATCCCCAGCTTGTCGAGGTTCTTGCCCCGGTTGAAGCCCGGTGTGTTGGCATCGACCAGGAACAGCGTCACGCCTTTTGCCCCGGCGGCCGAATCGGTCTTCGTCGCCAGCACGATCACGTCGCACATCTGGCCGTTCGAAATGAAAACCTTCTGTCCGTTGATCAGGAAATGATTCCCGTCACGTTCGGCTTTGGTCCTGATGGCCTTGAGATCGCTGCCAGCATGCGGTTCGGTCATGCCAAGCGAACCGATCGCTTCGCCGCGCACCATCTTGGGCAGCCAGTGCTTCTTCTGTTCTTCGCTGCCGAAGGTCAGGATGTAGGTAGCCACAAGGTCGGTGTGGATCAGGAACCCCGGACCGCTTGCGCCGACGCGCCACAGTTCTTCGAACACCACCACGTCGAACAGGTAATCAAGGCCAAGACCGCCGTACTCTTCGGGCACGGTGCAGCACAGCAGGCCCGCTTCGCCCGCCTTGAGCCACAGATCGCGTGGCACGATACCGTCCTTTTCCCACTGTTCGTGGTACGGGACGATTTCCTTTTCGATAAAGCGGCGCACGGTTTCGCGCCACATGTCGTGTTCGGGCTGGAAGATATTGCGTTCGATCATGATCGTCCTAGCTTTCGCTGCGCTGCGACTTTTCCTTGGCGACCGAGGCGGCAATCGCCTCGCGTGCGGCGCGCCATTGTTCTCCGGTCAGGTTGGTCAGGTCCGCGAAGGTGCCTGGCCCGGCCAGATGCTGGCCGCCGTCGATCGCAATCGTCTGCCCGGTCAGATAGGGACTGGCATCGGACAGCAGGTACGCGACAAGGTTGGTCAGTTCCGGCATCTGCCCGAAACGACGCATGGGCACCGTTTCGCAGTTCGTGGCCGTGCTTTGCGTGTCGGGAATGGGGTTGAGCTTGTCCCATGCGCCTTCGGTTGGGAAGGGGCCGGGCGCGGTCGCGTTGAGGCGGATGCCGTAAGGCCCCCATTCGGCGGCCAGCGACATCGTCATCGCGTGGATCGCACTCTTTGACATTGCCGATGGCACGACGAAGGCTGAGCCGGTCCACACCCAGGTTGTCAGCATGGAAACTACCGAGCCGGGAATCCCGTCGCGGATCCACCGTTTGCCGCACGACAGGGTTGCATGGAAAGAGCCGTCCATCACGGTCGACGTGATCGCCCGGTAGCCGCGCGCAGAAAGCTCCTTGGTCGGCGCGATGAAGTTTGCGGCGGCATTGTTGACCAGACCGGTCAGCGGCGCGTCCTGCCAGATCGTTTCGATCATGGCGTCGACGGCATCGGCATCGCGGATGTCGCAAACGTGCGCGCCCACGGCAATTCCAGTCTCTTTGGAAATCTCTTCCGCCGTGGCGTCGAGCATGGCCTGACGGCGTCCGCAGATATGAACGCGGGCGCCAAGCCTGGACATGGCGTGCGCGATTTCACGGCCAAGCCCGCCGCCGCCGCCAGTGACCAGCACTGACTTTCCAGCCAGCGCATCGCTTGTGAAAATTGCCATTATCCTCTCCGTGTCGGCCCTTGCCAGACAATGTGAAGCTGTTTACTACATGATTCGAAGCTGTCAAGGCGACGCGGCGGATTTTAGCCCGCCCGGCCGATAAGGCAGATGATAGTAACGTAGTTTGCGGAGGGATTGCTTGGCACACGGTATCACTGCGGTGGGCGGATATCTGCCGCTGCTGCGTCTGGATCGCAAGGCGGCTGCGCGTGAACTATCCTGGTCCGGCCTGCCGATGCCGCGCGCCGGAACGCGCGCGGTGGCTGGCTGGGATGAAGACGCGCTGACCATGGCGGTCGAAGCGGCGCGCGGTCTGATGGCCGATGCCCCTCCTGCGGCGCTGCGTTTTGCGTCAACGTCCGCCTATTTTACCGATCGTGCGCAAAGCGCCATCGCTGTCGACGCGCTGGCGTTGCCGCGCAGCACGCGCAGCACCGATGCCGCCAATTCCCGCCGGGCCGCCACGGGCGCCCTGCTTGACGCCCTGCTGGGGCAAGCCAGCGAAATCGTGACTGCTGGTGAAAAGCGCCGGACCCAGGCGGGCAGCGCGGCGCAACTGGCCTTTGGCGACGGTGCCAGCGCCGTGCGTACCGGCCCCGATGCGGCGGCGCGCCTTGCCGGGCATGCAACGCTGTCGCACGATCTTATCGATCGCTATGCGTCGCAGGATCATCCCGCGTCGTATGCCTATGAAGAGCGGTTCGTCCGTGATGTGGCGGTGGCGGAGCTCTTGGTTCCGGCGATCAAGGCGGCCTGTGCGGACGCCGGTATTGCTCCGTCGGCGCTTGCCCATGCCGCTTGCGCGGAACCGGTCGCTGCCACCTGGAAGGCGGTAGCGCGTGCGCTGGGCTGCCCTGCATCCAACCACTGCGAAAGCGTGACGGCGCACGCAGGCGATCTTGGCGCTGCCCACGCGCTTTATGGTCTGGGGCTTGCCTTTGCAGCGGCGCAGCCGGGTGATTTCGTCCTGCTGGTCGGCTTCGGCAGCGGGGTCGATGCCCTGGTGTTCGAAGTGCTGGCGCCTGTTCCTGGCGCAGTGGACATGGCGGCAGGGCTTTCTGCGGGCCAGCCGCTGACCAGCTATTCGCGCTTTCTCAACCTCGCCGGATCCGTCGATCTCGACTGGGGCATGCGCTCCGAGTTCGAGCAGAAGGCGCAGGCCACCGTTCTGGAGCGGATCGGGCGCGACATGATCGGTTTTGTCGGTGGGCGCGACAGCCTGGGTAACGTCCAGTTTCCGAAAAGCCCGATGCCGGTGAACCCCGCACTCGACAAGCCGGAAGTGCTTGAGGATGTGCGCCTCGCCGAGCTGGAAGCAACGATCGTGTCGGTTACCGCCGACAGGCTGAACTACACGCCCGATCCGCCGTTCGATTTCGGCCTTGTGCAGTTCGATAACGGCGCGCGCGTATTGATGGAGATGGTGGACCGGCCCGATGGCGGCTTTGCCGTTGGTCAGCGGGTAAGGATGCGGCTGCGGATCAAGTCGCAGAACCCGCGCCTTGGGTTCCGTACGTATTTCTGGAAGGCGGCGCCGCTTGCCCGTCCGCAACTGGGAGAGGCATGATGGCTGCTGGCATTCGTGACAAGGTTGCCATTGTCGGCATGGGCTGTACCCGCTTTGGCGAGCGGTGGGATGTTGGTGCCGATGGCCTGATGGTCGAAGCCTTTGCCGAGGCGCTGGCCGACGCAGGCATCGAACGCGCCCGGATCGACGCGGCGTGGGTCGGCAATGCGCTGGACGATATCAACGTGGGCAACAGCGCCCTGCCTGCGGCGCACGCGCTGCGGCTCGACAAGGTGCCGGTCACCCGTGTCGAGAACATGTGCGCGACCGGGACCGAAGCCTTGCGGGGTGCGGCCTATGCCGTGGCGTCGGGCGCCGTCGACGTGGCGCTGGCGATCGGTGTCGAAAAGCTCAAGGACACGGGCTACGGCGGGTTGCCGCTGCGCACAAAGGGCGTGCAGAACGACCTGTGGATGCCCTATGGTTCGGCCCCCGGCACTTTTGCCCAGTTGGCCGGGGCCTATGCTGCGCGCCACGGGGTTGATGCGGGCGACCTCAAGCGGGCGATGGCCCACGTTTCGTGGAAGAGCCACCAGAACGGCGCCCTTTCGCCCAAGGCGCATCTGCGCGGCGCTGTGGACATGGACAAGATCCTCAACGCGCCGCTGATTGCCGATCCGCTGGGCCTGTTCGATTGCTGCGGGGTGTCCGACGGTGCAGCGGCGGCTATCGTGACCACGCCGGAAATCGCCCGTGCGCTGGGCAAGGCCGATCCGGTCACCATCAAGGCGATCCAGCTTTCCGCCAGCAACGGGTGGGAAATGCAGTTCGGGCAATGGGATGGGGCATCGGTGCCGAACACCCGTGCCGCCGCTGCACGCGCCTATGCCGAAGCCGGTATCCGCGATCCACGAGCCGAGCTTGACCTGACCGAAGTGCACGATTGTTTCTCGATCACCGAACTGGTGATCATGGAAGACCTGGGGCTGTCCGACGATGGCCGTGCCCCGGCGGATATCATGGATGGCCGTTATGACCGCGAAGGGGCCATTCCCTGCCAGCTCGATGGCGGGCTGAAATGCTTTGGCCACCCGGTCGGCGCGTCGGGGCTGCGCATGGCCTACGAAGTCTATAACCAGTTGCAGGGGCGGGCGGGCGAGCGTCAGCGGGCCAAGGCCGATTTCGGCCTTACGCACAATCTTGGCGGGTCGCCGTTCAACAGCGTGGCTGCCGTGGCCATCCTTGGCCGCCTGAACTGATAGGAGAATTGGTATGGCGGGTCTGTGGTTCGATCAGTTTACGGTCGGTCAGGTCTTCAAACACGAAATCCGCAAGACGGTGCTGGACTACGAGAACAGCCTGTTTTCGTCGCTCACCTACAATCCGGCGCAGATCCACATTGATCATGCCTATTGCGCCGGAACCGAGTTCGGCAAGCCGCTGATGAACTCGATTTTCACCCTGGGTCTGGTGATCGGCCTGACGGTGCAGGACACGACGCTGGGCACGACGGTCGCCAATCTCGGCATGACCGACACCACCTTTCCGCGCCCGGTGTTTTCCGGTGACACGATCCGGGCAGAGACGCGCGTGCTTGAATTGCGGGAAAGCAAGTCCCGGCCGACTCAGGGCATCGTTACCTTCGAGCACCTCGGCCTCAACCAGCATGACGAGATCGTGTGCCGCACGGTCCGCAATGCGCTGATGCTCAAGAGCCCGGCATGAGGTTGCGCTCGCTCCTGTTCGTGCCGGGTGACAGCGAAAAGAAGTTCGCCCGCGCCAGCACGTCCGGCGCCGACGTGCTGATCCTCGATCTTGAGGATGCGGTTGCACCGTCGATGAAGGCCGATGCGCGCGTGCGCGTGGCCGAATGGCTCGATCGCGCCGGGGAGATCGAACCCGCCCTGTTCGTCCGGGTCAATCCGCTGGGTACGGGCCTGACGGATGACGATCTTGCCGCTGTGGTGCGCCCCGGTCTGGCGGGGATTCTCGTGCCCAAGGCAAACGGCGCTCAGGACGTGGCGACCATAGCCGCGGTGATTGACCGGCTTGAGGCCGCTGCCGGAATGCCGGCGGGAACGGTCAGGATCATGGTTGTGGCCACCGAAACGCCGCAGGCCATGTTCGCGCTGGGAAGCTATACGCCGCCCCATCCGCGCCTTGCCGGCCTTACCTGGGGTGCGGAAGATCTTGCCGCGGCCATCGGGGCCACCGCGAACAAGGAAGCCGACGGCCAATGGACTGAACCCTACCGGTTTGCGCGCAGCCTGTGCCTTTTCGCAGCGGCATCGGCGCAAGTCGCACCAGTCGATACGCTCTATGCCGATTTCCGTGATGCCGAAGGGCTGGAAGCCGATTGCCGCCGGGCGCGGCGCGACGGTTTTACCGGGCGGATAGCGATCCACCCCGACCAGGTGGACACGATCAACCGCTGTTTTTCCCCTTCCGAAGCCGAAATTGCCGATGCCCGCCGCATCGTCGCCGCGTTCGCGGCCAATCCCGAACTCGGCACCATCGGCATAGACGGCAAGATGTACGACATCCCGCACCTTAAGGCCGCGCAAAAGACGCTGGCCGCAGCAGGAGAAGACGCATGAATGGATTTGCACGCGGTGCTTGCCTGGCGATCGTGGCCGGGTTGACGGCATTCTACATCTACGCCTTCGTCACCGGAGACGTCATTCCAGACCAGATGCACGTCTGGGAAGTAGTCTGGGGCCTTTATGTCTGGGCCGACGCCTACAGCGGGTTCGTGCTCTTCTCGCTGCTGATCTATGCCTACGAGCGCAAGCTTGGGCTGACGATCCTCCTGTTCATCATCACCTGTTCGACCGGAAACATGGTCAACGCCGCCTGGCTTCTCTGGCGCGGTCCCGACCTTTTCCGCCGTATCCGCAACACTCAATCGGGGATTGCCTGATGTCTGCCAACCGCCCACTTCCGACCGAAGAAGATCTTGCCGCCATCCGCGAAGGCGTTCGCGCGGCCTGTGCGCCGTTCGATGACGAATACTGGCTTGCGCGCGATAACGACGGTGTGTTTCCGCGCGAGTTTCACCGTGCCATGGCCGATGGCGGGTGGCTTGGAATCACCATGCCGGAGGAATACGGCGGGTCCGGGCTTGGCGTGACCGAGGCGATGACGATGATGAACGAAGTCGCCGCGTGCGGCGGCGGTTTTGCTGCGGCGTCGACGATTCACATCAACCTGTTCGGGCCGCACCCGATCGTGGTCAAGGGCACGCCGGAACAGAAGGCGCGCTGGGTGCCGCGCCTGGTTTCGGGCGAGGATCAGTGCTGCTTCGGGTTTACCGAACCCGACGCCGGTTTGAATACCACCCGGATCAAGACCTTCGCGGAAAAGGTGCCCGGCGGTTATGTCGTGCACGGGCAGAAAGTCTGGACCTCGACCGCGCAGGTCGCCAACAAGATCATGCTGCTGACGCGCACGACCAAATACGAGGATTGCGCCAAGCCGACCGACGGCATCACCATCTTCTACACCGATCTCGACCGCTCGAAGATCGACGTGCACCTGATCCCCAAGATGGGCCGCAAGGCGGTGGATTCGAACGCCATTTTCATCGACGGACTGTTCATCCCTGAAGAGGACCGTATCGGGGAAGAAGGCAAGGGCTTCGGTTACATCCTGCACAGCCTCAACCCTGAGCGGATCCTGATCGGTTGCGAAGCGATCGGCATCGGCCGCGACGCGCTGCGCCGTGCGGTCAATTACGCCAAGGAACGTGTCGTGTTCGATCGTCCGATCGGCATGAACCAGGGCATCCAGCACCCGCTGGCCGAACGCTGGACCTATCTCGAAAGCGCCTGGCTGATGGTCGAAAAGGCTGCACGTCTTTATGACAGCGGCCTGCCGTGCGGGGCAGAGGCCAATGCCGCCAAGTTCCTAGCCGCGCGCGCCTGCCATGAAGCAGCGTGGCAGGCCGTGGCGACGCACGGCGGCTTTGGCTACGCCAAGGAATACCACGTCGAACGGCTGTACCGCGAATCCGCGCTGACCCGCCTTGCGCCGATTACCGAGCAGCTCATTCTCAGCTTCATCGCCGAGAAGGTTCTCGACCTGCCCAAGAGCTACTGAGGACAATCGACATGGGTCTGATGGACGGAAAAGCCGTACTGGTAACCGGTGCGGGGCGCGGGGTTGGCCGCGGGATAGCCCTTGCCATGGCACAGGCTGGCGCGGCGGTCGTGGTCAATGACCTTGGCGTTTCGATCACCGGTGAAGATGGCGAAGGCGCATCCCCTGCCGAACAGGTTGTGGAAGAAATCCGCGCGATGGGCGGCAAGGCCGTGGCCAACCATGACAGCGTGTCCGATTGGACCGGTGCCGGACGTATGGTGAAGGACGCCGTGGACAGCTTCGGGCGGATCGACGCCGTGGTGAACAATGCAGGCAACCTGCGCGATGTGTTCTTCCACAAGATGAGCCCGGACGATTTCCGCGCGGTGATCGAAGTGCACCTGATGGGCAGCTTCAACACCAGCCGCGCCGCCGCACCGTTCTTCAAGGAACAGGGCAGCGGGTCCTACGTCCACATGACATCGTCCAGCGGACTTGTCGGCAATTTCGGGCAGGCGAACTACGCCGCGGCCAAGCTGGGGATCGTCGGACTGTCGAAATCGATTGCGCTCGACATGCAGCGGTTCGGCGTGCGTTCCAACGCCGTTGCTCCGTGGGCCTGGACGCGGATGATCGATTCGATCCCGACCGACACGCCCGAACAGAAGGCACGGGTTGAAGGGCTGAAGAAGCTGGATGCCAACAAGATCGGCCCGTTCTGCGTGGCACTGTGCAGCGATAGCGCCGCCCACGTGACTGGCCAGATCTTTGGCGTGCGCAACAACGAGATATACCTGTTCTCGCAGCCGCGCCCGGTCCGCACGGCGCATACCGCCGACGGATGGACGCCGGAATCGATCACCGAACGGGTATTCCCCCAGTTCGCCAACGACTTCTATCCGCTGCACCGGTCCGGTGACTGGTTTACCTGGGATCCGGTGTAACGTGCTGAACGAAGCTGCGATCTTCGCGTACGATTTCGGGTCGCCGCAGGAAAGCTACACTGCGCGCGATGCCATTCTCTATGCGCTTGGCATCGGACTTGGTCACGATCCGCTTGACCGCCAGGGGCTGCGCTTTCTTGATGAGCGCGATCTTGCCGTGCTGCCGACTTTCGCGGTCACCCGTTGCACGCCGGGCATGTGGATTCGCGATCCCGCGCTGGGTGTCGATTTCGGCAAGCTGGTGCATGCTGCGCAATGGGCGATCTTCCCGAACCCTCTGCCGCCGCAAGCAAACGTGCGCGGCGAAGCCGAAGTGGTTTCGCTGACGGACCGTGGCGCGGGCAAGGGCGCGGTGCTGGTACTGGAGCGGCGTATCCTCGATGCACAGAGCGGTGCGCTCTATTGCCGCCTGCGGCAGACGCTGCTGTTGCGCGGCGATGGCGGCTTTGGCGGCAAGCCGGACGAACGCCGCGATGCGCCGCTGCCGGACAGCGGGCCGGACAGCGTCCTGTCCTACCCCACATCGCCCCGTGCGGCCTTGATCTACCGCCTGTCGGGGGACTGGAACCCGCTGCATCTCGATCCCGATTTTGCCGCCCGCGCCGGCTTTGAACGGCCTATTCTGCATGGCCTTGCCAGCTATGGAATCTCTGGAGTTGCGGTATCGCGTGCGCTTGGCCGCGACCCGGCGACGGTTGCCCAGCTTGCCTGCCGTTTTTCCGGCGTGGTGATGCCGGGCGACGTGCTTGAATTTCGCGTCTGGAACAGTGCCGCGGACGCGGCCCGTTTTTCCGCCTACGTCGGTGACCGCAAGGTTCTCGACAATGGCGATATCGCATGGAGAGCATGATGAGTAGACGCGAACTGGCCAGCGCATTGCGCAGCAAATTGCGGCTGCCGGTCATGGCTGGGCCGATGTTCATCGCATCGACCGCCGATCTGGTTATCGCGCAGTGCAAGGCAGGGATCATCGGTGCGATGCCCGCGCTCAATCCGCGCACGACGGCCGATCTCGATGCCGATATCGCCCGGATCAAGGCAGCAGTGGGCGATGCGCCCTATGCGATCAATCTTGTCGCGCACAAGAGCAATTCCCGCCTGGCCGCCGACCTTGACGTTGTGTTGCGCCACAAGGTGCCGATCGTGGTGCTGGCGCTGGCTGCGAACCCCGATCTTGTCCGCCAGCTTCAGGCCAACGGAAGCCTTGTTTTCCAGGACGTGATCCGGGACCGCCATGCGCGCAAATGCGCGGAAATGGGCGTCGACGGGATCATTGCCGTCGGTGCCGGAGCTGGTGGCCATACCGGCGATCTTTCGCCGTTTGCGCTGATGCAGGAAATCCGCGAATGGTGGGACGGATTGCTGTTGCTGTCGGGTTGCATCGCCAATGGCCGTTCGGTTCTGGCCGCCGAAGTGCTCGGCGCTGACCTTGCCTATATCGGCTCGCCGTTCCTTGCCTCGACCGAAGCCAACACCCAGCCCGGCTTCAAGCAGATGATCGTGGATGGGGCGTCGAAGGATATCGTCACCACAAACTGCTTTACCGGCGTAAACGCCAATTTCCTGCGCCCTTCGCTGATTGAACACGGGCTTGATCCCGACAACCTGGTCAAGCGCACGGGCGGTGGCATCAACATCGACGGCGGTGGCGACAATGCCAAGGCGTGGAAGGAAATCTGGAGCGCCGGGCAGGGTATCGGCGTGATAAAGCGCGCTGAATCCGCCATCGATTACATCGACTGGCTGGCAGACGATTATGCAGCAGCGCGCCGCGCAATGGGCCTTGGGGGCTGAGCGGATGACCGACGCCATCACGGCCACCCCCCTGGATTCGCTGTTCGCGCCCTTGCAGATCGGCGCGCTCACCCTGCCTAACCGTGTGGTCATGGCGCCGCTCACCCGCGCGCGGGCCAGCGCGGACAATGTCCCGCAGCCGGTAATGGCGCAGTATTACGCGCAGCGTGCCGACTGCGGCCTGATCGTCACCGAAGCGACCGCTGTCGATCCGCTGGGCATGGGCTGGTATCGTGTGCCGGGCATCTGGACCGATGAAATGACGGCGGGCTGGGCGCAGGTCACGCAGGCCGTGCACGATGCGGGCGGACGCATCTTTTGCCAGTTGTGGCACATGGGGCGTCTGGTCCTGCCAGACTACCTTGGTGGCGCGTTGCCGATCGGGCCATCCCCTATTGCCGGAGAAGGGGAAACCTTCGCGCCGCCGGGGCCGGGCTACACGGGCGGCTTCCTGCCGATGAAGCCCTATGTCGTGCCGCGTGAAATGAACGGCGAAGACATCGCGCAGGTGGTGAAAGCCTTCGGCAACGGCGCTGCCAATGCGGCGAAGGCCGGTTTCGACGGCGTGGAGATCCACGGCGCGAACGGCTACATCATCGACCAGTTCCTGCAATCCAGAACCAACCGCCGTACAGACGGCTATGGCGGCAGCGTTGCCAACCGTACCCGGCTGTTGCGCGAAGTGGTCGAGGCGGTCACCATGCGGGTCGCGCCGGACCGCGTCGGCCTGCGCATCAGCCCGACCAGCGAACGCAAGGGGATGGGCGATGAAAATCCCGGCGCGCTGGCCGAAGCTATTGCGGCAATGGCGCAGGAGTTCGGCCTTGGGTATATCCACCTGATCGAACCGGTTGCATCGGGCTTCATGGAGAAGCCGGAAAATCCGGTGATTGACCGGGTTCGCGCCATCTTTAGCGGCGTGCTCATCCAGAACGGCAGCTTCGATGCCGCAGCGGCGGATGCGTGCATCGCGGCAGGCAAGGCCGATGCCGTATCGTTCGGTCGTCCCTACATTGCCAATCCCGATCTGGTGCGGCGGATGCGCGAAGGATTGCCGCTGGCCAACGCCAACATGGACTATGCCTATGTTGGCGAGGGGCGGGGCTATGTGGATTACCCCGCCGTGGATGCCCGCCCAGAAGCCTGACCCACCCGGTCAGGTGTGTGTCTGGATATCGCGGTTGATGTCGCGCAGGATGCATACCGAAAAGAGCGTGAACCAGCTCAGCCATGCGAAATACGGGAAGTAATAGCTGAGGAAGCCGTTCCACGCGAACGCGCCTTCCTTGAGGAAGGCGGTGAAGCTGGCTGGCAGAAAGGTCAGGCCAGCCCAGATCGCGTACCAGCAGACCCACCGCGGCAGCAGTGGCGTTGCCGATTTGTCGTGCAGCCCCGCGATGGCTGCCGCGATCATCTGCAGCGTCGTGCAGAAATAAAGCTGGTCAATGGTCAGCCAGCCCATGTCGTGCAGCATCTGGGTGATTTCCGTCGCGCGCTCCGGGCGGAAGCCTGCGCCGATCCAGAAGGCGGCGCTCATCGACACGACCATGACGGTCAGCGCCCCGCCAACCAGTTGCAGATAGCCAAGTGCACGCCAGGGGCCTTCGATCCGCGCCATGCGCGCCGAAAGCACCGCCGTCCACGGCAGGTACAGGCAGATGAAAACGACCGAACCGACAAAGCCGATGCGGATGGTCAGGTGGTGGGCGCGGTAATAGGCGGCGATTTCGTCAGCCGAAAGGCTTGGCCCGGCCGGGGGCAGGTTCCCGCCGATCCAGCCCCAGAACAGGATGAACAGGACGACAAAAGTCGGCCCGCACCATGCGCCGATCTTCTGCCACCTAAGATTTTCCTGTGTTGTCATTGCACCCTCTCGCTTGCCAGGCGCGTGCCGCCACTACGGTCACGCTTGTGCCCATCAACTCACCGCGCGTTCCAGCCCTTCCCAATAGGGCGCGCGCAGATCCTTTTTGGAAACCTTGCCGCTTGGTACCAGCGGGAAGCTGTCCATGAAGCAGATCCGCTTGGGCACCTTGTAGGCCGCAAGGATAGCGCGGGCATGCGCGATAAGGTCTGCTTCGCTGATGCTTGAACCGGGACGGCGGATGACGCAGGCAAGCACGGCTTCCCCCCAGCGCGGATCGGGCACGCCGATCACGGCCACCTGTGCAACATCGGGATGGGTCGAAAGGGCATTCTCAACTTCGGCGGAATAGATGTTTTCACCCCCCGAAACGATCATGTCCTTTACCCGGTCGACGATGTAGTACAGCCCTTCGGCATCGCGCCGCGCGACATCGCCGGTGCGATACCAGCCATGCTGCAAAACCTTGGCCGTGGCTTCGGGCTGCTTCCAGTAGCCGGGCGTAATGGCTGGTGCGCGGACGATCAGTTCGCCGGGTTCACCCTCCGGCACATCGTTGCCGGCTGCGTCCACTATGCGGAACGCGATCAGCGGCAGCGGCCGCCCGCAGGACTGGAGCTTTGCTTCGTCTTCAAGGTCATGCTCATCGGGGCGCAGGATCGAAAAGGCACCGCCGGCCTCGGTTGCGCCGTAGAACTGCATGAACTTGCCCGGCATTTGCGCGATCGCCCGCTTTATCAGACCCAGCGAAATCGCCGAGCCTGCATAGAGCGTCAGCCGGATCGACGAAAAGTCGGTGTGCTGTGCGCTGGGATGATCCAGCAGCATCTGGATCATCGTCGGCGTCAGCGTAAGCAGTGTGGGCCGGTCGCGCTGGATCGTTTCGCAGACTTTCGCCGGATCGAACTGGCGGACGATTGACACCGCCACACCGTTGTAGAGGCACTGAAACGCGATGCCGATGGCCAGCAGGTGGAAGTTCGGCAAGGGATTGATAAAGATATCACCGTCCTGCCAATCGTAAGCTGGTTCAAGATGCTCGCACAGACGCATCCGGTTGAACCCGCCATGGCTCAGCATCACGCCCTTCGGCACGCCGGTCGTGCCCGACGTGTACAACTGCACCGCGATATCTTCTTCGCTGATGAACAGGTCGGGCCGGGTTGCGGGCTGGGCGGCGAATTGCGCTTCAAGCGTGCGTTCCGCGTCGAACCAGATGGTCTGCACGGTACACCCGGCCAGCGCCACGGCGCCGTTCCACAGATCGGCCAGTGCCTGTTCTACAAAGACCAGAGTCGCATCGCTGTCCTTCAGCAATTGCGCCAGTTCGTTGACGGACAGGCGCCAGTTGAACGGAATGAAGGCCGCCCGCGTCTTGGCCGTGCCGATCAGCGAAAAGTAGAAATCCGGGCTGTTCAGCCCCAGAAAGCCGACGCGTGCGTCAGCGGCGACACCGTGCGAAAGGATGCCGTTGGCGATGCGGTTGGCGATGGCGTCGTATTCGCCAAAGCTGATGGTTCGGTCACCGTGGACCAGCGCGCGCCGCTGTGGCGTCCGGCGCGCGTGGTATTCGATGAACTCCCCCAGCGTACGCACTTCGGGGTAAAGCCACATTGTTCGAATCCTCTCTCCAAAGGAAACCAGTTTACCAAATGTGACTAGCCCATTCCGCGCTGGTTCGCAAATTATGGAATGTTGCTGGCGCTGTCCTTATTGGCCTTTGAATGCGGCCTTGCGCTTTTCCCCGAAGGCGCTCAGCCCTTCGCGGGCGTCGGCCGTCCCGGCAATCCGCGCCAGCGCCTGCGCTTCGCGTTCGAGCTGGGAATCCATCGGCTCGGTGGCGGCCGAAATCATGAGGCGGCGGATTTCGCCATAAGCGGCAGTAGGCCCGGCGGCGAGCTGGCGAGCGATCTCCTCGGCGCGTGCGTGGACGGCTTCGGCGGCCACGACCTCGTCGCACAACCCGGCGGCAAGGGCGGTTTGCGCATCGAGCGTTTCGTTGAGCAGCAAATACTTGCGCGCGCGCGACAGGCCCATGCGGCGGCTCAGCATGATAGAACTGCCCGCATCGCAGCAGTACCCGATCCCGGCATAGGCCGCCACGAACCGGGTGGATGGTTCGGCCACGATTATGTCGGCCCCCGCGATCATCCCGGCCATGCCACCGGCGCAAATCCCCTGAACAGCCGCGACGATCGGTGCATCGAGCCTTTGCAGACGGGATATGCCGACGTGCAGGTCTGCCGTCCATTTGCGGATCTGCATTGGCAGGGAATCGAGGTTCTCCAGGAACATGGCGATGTCTCCGCCGAAGCTGAAGCTCTTGCCTTCGGCAGAGATCAGGATGGCGCGCACACCGCTGTCCGAGGAAAGTTCGTTGGCCACATCGCACAGTTCGGCGCAGAACGTGCCGTCGATGGGGTTGCCGCGAGCCGGCTGGCAGAATGTCAGGCGGACAAGACCATCGTCACGCTCGACGCGCATGGCGCTGTAAGGCATCGTAAATCTCCCTTGGCTCAATCGACGAGCAGGATGGCCTTGATGGCCTTCCCGTGGTGCGCATCAGCAATGGCGTCGTTTATCTGGGCAAGGCTGTAGGTCTTCGAGAACTTCTCAATCGGGAGGCGGCCAGCCTTGTGGTGGGCGATCAGTTCGGGGAGGAACACTTCGGGTTCGGAATCGCCTTCGACGATGCCGCGCACAGTGCCGCCTTGTGTCAGGAACTGCACCATCGGTACACTGAGCGTTGCGTCGAGAGAACCGGGAACCCCCAGAAGACCGATGCGGCCGCGGTTGGCGATCATGTTCACGGATTGCTGGACCACCGGCATGAAGCCGCTGGTGTCGAGCACCATGTCGGCACCCTGGGGAAGAATTGCGCGCACCGCAGCGGCAACGTCGCCCTGACCGTCGAGAACGTGGGTCGCGCCAAGTTCCCGCGCCAGCGTGCGGCGGCCTTCCTGCGGTTCGACCACGATGATCGTTGCGCATTCGGCAATCAGCCCGCCAAGCAGGGCCGACAGCCCGACCGCGCCTGCGCCGAACACGACCAGCGTTTCGCCCTTCTGTGCCCCAAGCGAGCGCAGCACGCCACCGACGCCGGTCTGTATCCCGCAGCCCAGTGGCGCAAGTGTGGCGAGATCGGCATCGTCATCAAGCTTGAGCACATTGCGCTGATTGGCGATGGCCAGCGAGGCGAACGACGATTGGCCGAAGAAGTTGTCCGAAACCGGCTCTCCATTGCGGGTGACGCGGGTCGAACCATCGGTCCGCGCCGCCAGCATGTTGAGCGGGAAGAAGCTGTTGCAATAGGCCGGTTCATGGTGCCCGCACGGCTTGCATTCGCCGCAGGAATTGAACGTCAGCAGCACCTTGTCGCCGGGCCGCAGGTTGTCCACCCCTTCGCCAACGGATTCGACGATCCCGGCACCCTCGTGGCCGAGGATCGCTGGAAAGGTCAGCCCCATCGCACCCGACGCAATCACGAGGTCGGTGTGGCATATGCCTACCGCCTTTACCGCAACGCGCACTTCGCCGGCGCGTGGCTCGGCCACGTCGACGGTCTCGATGGAGAACGGGCCGTTGGGCTGGTTGAGGACTGCTGCGGTTGCTTCCATGGGTATGTTCCCTTTAAATCGGTATTACAGGCGCGGGGCCGGAAATGGTGTTTCAGGAATGGCTCAAAGGGTGTCGAAGCCAAACGGCGCACACCACTTGCGGTCCTTTAGCGAGCGCGTTTCCTCATGCTGCAGGATCATTTCGGACAAACGGGCCTTGGTTGCTGTGTCGCCATCGATCGATACCGCCTGCACCACGCGTTCGATAGCCTCGTGCACGGCAGAGCAAGCCGAACGAACGTCTGTCGCGGTGGCACTGTCGCGGACCGTGGAGACCAGCGAGGCAAGTGCGGTGCCAGTCGCGCTACCGCCGGTTATTCCGCTGGCGAGCTGGTTGGCGAGCGCAACCGCGTCGTCCAGTTCCTCCCGCTCGAACGCCGGTGCGGCATCAATCTGCCCGCGCAGGATCTGCAGATGGCCGATGCACAGTTGTACCTGCTCTTGCGCCAGTGACGCCTCTGGCGGCAGGTGCGGGAGGATCACTTCGGAAAGGGCGCGCACGATGCTGGCGAGCCGTTCGTCGATATTCGGGGTCATGCGGGCACTTCCTGCTTGAGCAGACGGACAAGATCGCCGGCAAACATCGGGCTTGCCGCGCCCAGGAAGGTCAGCAGGACATCCTGGTGGTTGTGTTGCGAACGCGCGGCGGCCAGGCCGTTGGCGGCGCAGATGATGTAGCACTTGTAGCTCGACAGGACGTCGTAGTAGTGCAGCGTCTGCCGATTGATCGTGCGGCCTGAACGGCGTTCATACTCGGTGATGAACTCTTCGCGTTCGAACAGATCGCTGGCGCGGAACGTGCCGTTTTCCCACGTACCGAACACCTGCATCAGCACCCAGGCCACGTCTTCGTGAAAATCGCCGATGCGGGCCAGCTCCCAATCGAGCAGGGCCGTGATTTCAGCGGTTTCCTCATCGAACAGGTAATTGCCGGTGCGATAGTCCCCGTGCGTGAGGACGAGGTTCTCCGGCGGGCAATCCGGCAGGTTGTCCTGCAACCACTGTTCGGCAAGCGCCATGATGGGCCGCGTTTTTCCCTCGTCTATCCGCCACAGGTCACGCCAGAAGTTCAGGCTCCAGCGTGCGGCCTGCTGCGGATCGGCATCGGGCATTTCGTAACCCGGAAGCGGCTTCGCCTTGTAGTCATAGGCATGGATTGACACGAGATGGTCAAGGAACTGGTCGCTTAGCCGGGGACGCAGCTTTTCGCCAAGCCATGTGCCAAGGCCCGATACCTTCACGCCCGACCCGCTCGGCTTGGTTACCCCGCGCACAACCTTCATGATGGCGGCGGGCTGGGGGAAATGGCTCCCCTTGGCATCGACCCATGCGGCCTCCGGTACCGGAACGTAGCCAGCCATTGCGCTTAGCAGGACAAACTCGCGCTCGCGGTCCGTTTCCGTAATCGCGCGGCGCGGGTCCATGCGCAGCAGGTACTGTTCAGCGTTTCCGTCTGCGTCTTTCAACGTGAAAAAGAACTGCTCCTTCGATGCGCCCCCGCCAACGCGCCGGACGCCCGAAACGCGCGAACCGGGTTTTACCTTGTCGAAGAAGCCGTCGAGCAACGCGACGATTTCCGGGATCAGCGCCGCCCGGTAGGGCGGCAGGGTGCGGTCAGCGGCGCGCCGGTCAAGGATGCGCCGGTTGATGGATTCCATATCGTTCATTGTGCAGCCTTGCTCAGTAGGGGCCGTTGGCACGGATGTGGTCGAGATAAGTGGTGGGCCAGGCGCACTCCATCCAGCCAACGCCTGGTTTGCCGTCGATGGTCACGGTGGCGCCACTTTCGTTGAGGCTCAGCGCGGGATCGGGGACGAGGCAATAGGTGCCGAATACCTTGCCATCGATAGCGGTGCTCCGCCCGGCAGCGTCGGTCACGCGCGCGCGGTATCCGGTCTGCCAGTACTGATTGTCGTAATCGACATCGACATCGACGGTTTCGATCCGGCTCATCAGGCCGTCCTTGAACACGTAGCCCCGGATATGCTCCTTGCCGAGCGCGTGGAAGTGCCAGAAGTGAACCGACATTTCCGTGCCCACCTGGCCAACGAACCATTCGTACTGCTGGAACGGGATCCAGTCGCGCTTGCCCCACGAATGATCGCGGTGCCCGGTTGCATCGACTTCAATCACACGGTCGCCAAGGCGCAGCGTTCCGCGCACGCGCCCGGCCTGTTCGATGCGGTCGATCGCGCAATAGGCCGGGCAGCCGCGCGGATCGGCACCATAGGAATAGGGCGGGTGAAACGCTTCGAATGTCACGTCAACCGTGGCTTCGGGGGTTTCCCAGAAGATGCTTGCCTTGTCGAACTTCAAGTCCTGCGCCATGCGGAAGTTGTCGATCCGCCAGTCGTCGAAGCCCATGTCGCGCGGTACCGGGCGGTCAGCCAGGCGTTGCTGGATAGGTTTGTCACCAACGCCGGGTCCGAACACGGCGAGAGCCGCGCCGGCTTCGCTGTTGCGGTTGACCCAGGTGTACGTGAAGAACGCGATACCGTGTTCCGGCATCACGACGATATAGGGGATCGATTCCCGCGCCAGTGCAACATCGGGCAGCGCGTGGCGCCCGTCGTGAACCGGGTCGATGGCCATTTCCGGCTCGGCAAGCACGCCATTGTCAAACATCGTATTCTCCACGTCTTGGTTATTCTGTTTTCAGGCAAGCCAGTAGCCGCCCAGCAGGATCAGCGAGACAACCGCCAGCCACGCCGCCAGCAACGTTCGCAGCGGCTGATGCCGCCAGCGCACTTCCATGTATTGGCCGAAGATCAGATGGATCTTCACGGCGGCGAGCAGCACCGCTGCGCTTGCGGCGGCATGGGCAGTGCCAAAGCCTTCGGCCAGGACGAACCCGGCGACGCTCGCGCCAACCAGCGCGAACCAGATAACCCATACCGGCATCAGTGGCTTATCGGTGCCGGTCATGCAGCCCTCATCAGGTAAAGCATGGCGAACAGGACGATCCACAGCAGGTCCACCATGTGCCAGTAGGCCCCGCCGGATTCGATCCAGCGCAGGCGCTTGTCTTCTGCCACGCCCGGTTTCTCGGCCATCCCGATCAGAACCAGCAGCACGACGATGCCGATCACGAAGTGGAGGAAGTGCACGCCGGTGAAGATGAAGTAATACGTGAAGAACTCGTTTGTCGTCAGCCCGACGCCATGCGCCAGCTTGGCCTGCCATTCCATCGCTTTGGAAACGCCGAAAGGCAGCCCTGTAACAAGCGTTGCGATCATCATCAGCCGCGCCCGCTGCCACTGCGCCTTTTGCGCCTCGCGCGCGGCCTGCGCCATGAAAGCACCGCTGGTCAGCAGGATCAGGGTGTTGGCCAGCCCGAAGCGCAGGTCGAGCATGGTGCGCGAAGTCTCGTACACTTGCGGTGCCTGCGCGCGGCCTGCCATGAACACCAGGAAGAACACCGCAAATGCGCACATGTCGGCAATGATGAAGAACCAGACACCCGAATCACCGGGTATGTCGTGCCCTTCATGCGGTTGCCGGGGCGCATTTGCGGTGTCAGCAGTCATTATCCGATCATTCCCCGCGTTCGATCCGGCCGGTTGCCTTGATGGCATAGATCGTCAGCACGGGCACCCAGGCCATCCAGATAATGAACTCGATCCAGAAGTTGAGGATGCCGGAACGGGCAAACGCGCCGTTGCGGAAATAGGGCATCACGCATTCAAGCACGAACATGAAGCCGACCCAGATGCCGTACCATGCCAGCCACTTCGGAATGAGCGGCTTGCTGCGCTTGTCGGCAAGGAAACCGATACCCAGGGCGAAGAGCTGGACCGAGGTAACGGCGTAGGCAAGATCGATCAGCAGCCACGCCATGTCGTAGAGCATCTCGATCATCCAGTCCGGCAGCGTTTCCGGGCGGAAGGCGGCTGTCAGCCAGAACGACGTCGGGACGAGGATTGTGATCGTTGTCCATGCCGCGCCAAGGCGGGCAAGCTGGACGATCAGATTGTCGGAGCCGACACCCATCGACCGTTCGAGAACTTTGGCAAGCGCATAGCCCCATACGCCGTAGGCCGGCGCGAAGGTCATGGCGATGACCATGCCCAGCCGCACGCCGTTTGCATTTTCACGGAACCATCCTGCCACTTCGGCGGCTGGTGTTTCCGGGGGGAAGGGCGGGAAGTTGTGCCCCAGCAGGCCCCAGCAAACATAAAACACGGCAACAAACAGCGGTCCCATCCATGCGCAGAAGCGCCAGTAACGGGTATCCGGAATGGTAGTTTCCTGCGTTACGGTCATCATCGCGTCTCCCTGAAAAGGAAGGGGCGGCCCATTGCCGGGTCGCCCTGACAGGTGTGGGTTGTCAGAACCGCATCGTTGCTTCGATGCCGTAGCTACGCGGTTGCGCGCGGACGCGGTAACCGTTGCCGAACAGGTTTTCGAGCGAGATGCCGAACGGGTAGTAGACCTTGTTGGTCAGGTTCTTGCCCCATGCCGCAATCGAGTACTGGCCGTGCGTCAGGGTAACCCGCCCGTTGAGCAGCCAGTAGTTGCCTTCGCCGTTCCCGAACTTGCCGGACGCGACCTGCGGAAGCGGGCCACGGCTGTAGTCCTTGAACGAGTCGAAATAGAACCGGCCGGTGTAATTGGCGTCGCCATGAAGCATCAGCTTCGTCGTCCCATTGTCGAACGGGGTGTAATCGAAGCCAAGCGTGGCCGACGATTTTGCCGCGTAAGGGAAGGGATTGCCCGCCACGCTGACCGGACCGCCGGACGAAACCACACAGCTTCCGAGCTGGGCCGGGAACTGCGGGATCTGCGCGGGATTGGCCGGGCATGCGCCATCGGAATAGGAGCTGTCGAGGATGCCGATGCTGGCGTTCAAAGTCAGGTTGTCGACAGGCTGGACGATCAGTTCGGCTTCGATGCCCTTCAGGTTACCGTCAAGCGAGATGAGGTTGGCGGTTGCCGTTGCGTCCACAACCTGGCCCTGCTGGCCCTTGTAGTTGTAGATGAAGGCCGCAACGTTGAACTGGGCACGGTTGTCCCAGAAGCGCGACTTCAGGCCGATTTCGAAGGCGTCGACGCGTTCCGGATTCACGAAGTAAACCTGGTTCGCGCTGCCGTAGGCAAGGCCGTTGAACGTTCCGGCGCGGTAACCGCGGCTGTAGCTTCCGTAGACCATGACGCCATCAACCGGCTTCCAGTCCAGGATCGCACGACCGGTGACCCGCCCGGAATTACCGTCACGCGAAAGTGGCTGCGGCGCGGGAATGCCAAGCGATCCGAACGACGGAATGACGACAGCCCCCGTTTCATCACGAACCGGCTGCAGGAAGTACGGCGAGAATGCGCCGCCTTGCTGGAACGCGGACACGGTAATGAGGCGTGCTGTACCGGCATCGTCGAAGTAGGTCGTGAGACCATCGCGGAACTGGTTCTTGTCCTTGGTATAGCGCAGACCCGCGGTGAACTTGACCGTCGGGGTGACTTCGAAGCTGCCTTCGCCATAGATGGCATAGCTGTGGCGCACCTGGCGGAAATGCTGGGTTGCGCGGATGCCGGTCGGCAGCGACGTGGCAGAAAGCCCTGCGCCGTTGAAAGCGCCGCCGGGGTTGAAGTAGCTGGCGGGAAGGCCAACCGCAGCGCGCACATCGCTGGTGAAGTTGAAGAAGTCCGGCGTGTTGTTGGCGGTGACGCTGTCCCAGCCGTAGTAGGCACCCAGGATCATCTTGAAGCGACCGGCGTTGTAATCCAGTCGAAGGTCCTGGTTGAACGCTTCGAAATCGGAACGGTAGCCGATCGAGCAAAGCCGCAGCGGCGATGCGTCGCAGTCCGTGGCGGTCTGCTGGTACAGGCCATCGTCCCAGCCGGTGATCGACACCAGCTTGAGCGAATCGCTCAGTTCAAAGCGTGCGTCGAGCACCGCGCCGCGAGCCTGCGTCTTGGCGATACCGGCGGTGTCGGCCTCGATTTCGTTCAGGCCAAGGCCGCGGCCCGACTGGCTGTAGCTGGACGGCAGCAGCCCTGCGGGGGCAAGCTGGCCGAACAGGCCACCAAGCAGGAAGTTGTTGCTGGTGTAGTCGATCACGTCGCTGGTCTTTGACTGGCCAGTCGGCAGCGGCACTTCCGTTCCGCCTTCGGCACGCGCCGCATAGACTTTGAGCTTCAGGTCGATCGTTTCGGTCGGCCGTGCGCGGATGGTCAGACGGCCGCCATAGCTTTCGGTGCCGCCGGGGCTGATGCCGGAGTTGCGGTTCAGGCCGGAAAGCCCGAATGCAGCGGCTGTGTTGACGCCAGCGGCCAGCCGGTTGTGGATGTAGGGGTCGGAATTGACGTAGTTACCGGCAATGCGGATGCCCAGCTTGTCTTCCACCGGCGTGACTTCGATCGCGCCTTCGGCGTTGAAGCGGTTGAAGTTGCCGTACCCGGCCGTCACGTAACCTTCGGCCCCGGACAGGCCGGGCGCGTGGGTGATGAAGTTGATCGCCCCGCCCGTGGTGTTGCGGCCGTAGAGCGTGCCCTGCGGACCGCGCACAACTTCGATCTGCTGCAGGTCGTAGAGCTGCTGGCCGTGGCTGGCGCGGAAGGCCTGGTACACTTCGTCGACATAGACGCCGACGGGCGACGCCGCGTTGGCGTTGTATTCGGTGCCCACCCCGACGCCGCGCAGCGAGAAGTTAGGCTGCTGCTGGCCGTAGGGCGAGGAAACCTGAAGGTTCGGCATCGAGTTGTTGAGGTCTGACGTTTCGAACACGCCCTTGGCCTGCAAGGTCGATGCCGGAATCGCGGAAACGGCCACAGGCACGTTCTGCAAGTTCTCGGCGCGCTTCGTTGCGGTCACGACGATCTCTGCAAGACCGGTCCCTTCCGATGCCTGCGCGGTCTGTTCTTCGGCGGTATTTTCTGCTGCATGAGCAGGCGTCACCATGGCGATAGCGACGGCGCACAGACTTACGTGCCCAAAGGCCTTCATAACATCCTCCCTCTTTCTTCCCTTCAAAGGCCACAACGACTTTCAGTCATTTTTTGCGTGACCTTTGTACGTAAAGTAAGATAGATGGCGGTAATGTCAACTGCTTTACGACATAGCGCAATCTTTGGTTCCGATGCTGCGCTGCGATAGGCAAAAAACTGATATATATATACAATATTCTAAGGATTTTCGGGGATGTTCAGGAAGCTGTTTGCGAAAAAGCCACTGTCCAGGGTGGCCATTCCCGCTGCCGCCGTGGATTTCGAGGTTGGCCGCAACGAAACCGTGCTTGAGGCGGCGCTGAAGGCGGGAATCGCCTATCCGCACGACTGTACCGTCGGCACCTGCGGATCATGCCGCACGCGCCTGCTTTCCGGCAAGGTCGATGCGATCACCCCGTTCGGCTATACCCTGAGTCGCGAGGAACTGCAGGCCGGCTACATCCTTGCCTGCCAGGCGGTACCCGAATCGGACCTCTCGGTCGAAGTGCCGATCGGCGGCCCCGCGGCACGCAAGGTAGCCGGGCGAATCGTAGAGCAGCGCGAACTGACGCACGATATCCGCTGCGTGACCTGGGAGGTGTCCGAGCCGGTCGAGTATCGCGCTGGGCAATACATGAACGTGGTGTGCGAAGGCATTCCTGCACCGCGCTCCTATTCCTTCAGCGCCGCACCACAGCCTGGCGGAATGACCCGTCTTTCCGCCTTTGTCCGGCGCGTGCCGGGCGGGGCTTTCACCGAAGCCCTGTTCTCCGGCGCGCTTGACGAGCGTACGTTCGAGATCGAAGCGCCGCATGGCACGTTCTGGTTGCGCGATGGCGATGCGCCGATCGTGCTCGTCGGCGGCGGCAGCGGGCTTTCGCCCCTGATGAGCCTGCTCGAAGATGCCGTGGCGCGCGGTGTAACACGCGATGCGATCCTCCTGTTTGGCGGGCGCGGCGAGCGCGATCTGTACTGTCTCGATGAAATAGCAGCGATCGCCGAACGCTGGCCTGCGCGCTTCGATTTCCGCCCGGTCCTGTCCGAAGAGGACGTGCCGGGCCGCCGATTCGGGCTGGTCACGGCAGAGATCCCGGCGGCGTTGGCCGACCTTGGCGGTAATGCGGACATGCAGGCCTACATGTGCGGGCCACCGGGCATGATCGACGCCGGCGTTGCCGCCCTTACCGCAGCAGGCGTTCTGCTGCCCGCGATATTCTACGACAAGTTCACCGACGCCAGCACTGGCAAAAAATGACGGGAAGAGGATGACCATGCAACAGTCACGCGACAGTTTCTTTATCGGCAACGAATGGGTGCGCCCTGCCAGCAGCCGGACGTTCACACTGGTCAATGCATCGACCGAGGAAATCATCGGCACGGTTCCCGAAGCCGTTGAAGCCGATGTCGATGCGGCGGTCGCGGCGGCGCGCAAGGCGCTTGTCGATGGCCCCTGGGCGCGCAGCACGCCCGCTGAACGCGCCGATGTGATGGAACGGTTCATGGCCGCGATCCACACCCGCGCCGATGCGATCGCGCGCGCGGTCAGCGTCCAGAACGGCATGCCGCTGGCGGTCAGCAGCCAGTTGGAAGGGATGTTCGCCGTCGGTGTCGTGCAATATTACGCCGGGCTTGCCCGCACGCTGGGGCAGCCGGATGTACGCCCGTCGCAGATGGGCAAGGAAACGCTGGTCGAACAATCGCCCATCGGGGTGGTTGCTGCCATCGTGCCGTGGAACTTCCCGGTGACACTGGCGCTTAACAAGATCGCCCCGGCGATGGCCGCCGGTTGCACTGTCGTGATCAAGCCGTCGCCTGGCACGGTGCTGGACAGCTATCTGTTGGCCGAAGCGGCGCTGGAAGCGGGCGTGCCGGCAGGCGTGCTCAACTGGATTGCCGCCGACCGCGAAGTGGGCGCCTATCTCGTGTCCCATCCGGGTGTCGACAAGGTTGCCTTCACCGGGTCGACTCCCGCAGGCCGGTCGATCGCGCGGACGTGTGGCGAAATGCTGCGGCCGGTGTCGCTGGAACTGGGCGGAAAGTCCGCCGCGATCCTGCTTGAAGACGCAGACATCGGCACCTTCCTCCAGGGCATTCCCTTTGCGTGCATGCTGAACAACGGGCAGGCGTGCTTCAACGGCACCCGCGTGCTGGCGCCGCGTAGCCGCTATGGCGAAGTGGTCGATGCCCTCGCCGGGTTTGCCAGCGCATTGAAGATTGGCGACGCGCTCGATCCCGAAACCCATGTCGGGCCGATGGCTTCTGCGGCGCACCGCGACCGCGTCGAGGGCTATATCGCCATTGGCAAGGACGAAGCGCGGCTGGTTGCGGGCGGTGGACGCCCGAAGGCTACCAACCGGGGCTGGTTTGTAGAACCGACGATCTTTGCCGACGTGGACAACGCCGCCCGTATCGCGCGCGAGGAGATTTTCGGCCCCGTTCTGGCCGTGATCCCCTACGATGGCGAGGATGACGCCGTGCGGATTGCCAACGACAGCGATTTCGGGCTGGGCGGTTCGGTCTGGTCGGCCGACAGCGCCCATGCGCTGGAGCTTGCGCGCCGCGTGGCAAGCGGGACGGTCGGCGTCAACGGCTACATGCCCTCGCTTGGCGCACCGTTCGGCGGCATCAAGGCCAGTGGGCTTGGCCGGGAGTTCGGACCTGAAGCGGTGGGCAGCTACCAGCAGACGAAGTCGATCTACGTCATGGGCTGATTTCCAGCCGACGACGTCAAACGGGAAGGGCGCCTGCGGGCGCCCTTTTTCGTTTATATGATATATGACCACTGCACGGTTGCGGGGTCGCGGAGCCGGGTTTGCGGGCCGGGCATCGAGCACGAAAAAGGGGTCTGCCTTGCGACAGACCCCCTTCAGCGCATTAGCTAACCGGTGTGTTCCGATCAGGCCGCCGCTTGCTGCGCGCCGGTTGGCGCTTCGTCGAACCAGTCGGGCCAGCCTGCCCGGCGGTTTTGCTCCCGCGCCAGCGCACGCTCTTCCGGGCTGGCCAGTTCATTGTCCCACCGCTTGAGGGCGGGCATGATGACCAGATTGTGCCAGAGCGGCGGGATCAGCGCGGAAAAGAAGCACACGAACACCGACGGCATCGGGATCCACTTTGTATCCGGCTTCAGTTCGTGGAATGCGGCGTAGCTGTTGGTGTGATGATCGGCGTGGTTGGTGATTTCAAAGCCGAGAACGCGCGAAAGCGGCTTGAAGTGGTTCCACACGTGACGGCGGTCGATCTGGCCACCCTCGACGCGGATCAGGCCGTAATGCTGGAAGTAATTGAAGCTTTCCACCCAGAAGCGGGCGCCGACCATCCCGGCCAGCACGACGGCATTTGCCGTCCATCCGCCGATCATGTGCACGGCGGTCTGGAAAACGACCTGTGCCAGGATTGCCTTGTACAGGCGGTGGCCGATCGACCAGCGGCCCTTGCCCAGACTTTCGAGATTGTCGCTTTCCGAACTCCACGCTTCAAGCGTCGAGTGGACGACAGCCTTGGGGGTGAAGGCATAGAGCGAGGCGCCGCGCGGTGCGGTGTCGCCGTCCTTGATCGTGGCTACGTGGATGTGGTGGCCCACGACGTGCGCAATTTCACGGGTGCTGTCGAGATAGCAGATCTGGACATAGCGCCCGACGAACCGGCGCAGCTTGCCGCGCTGGTGGTACAGTTCATGCGCGGCGGGCACCAGCGGGATCACGCTGAGCCAGGCGCACGACAGGATCACGCCTGCATAGTCCCAGCCCGTTGCCTCAGGCGTGTTCGCCACCCAGAACGCGGCGGCGATATAGATCACGGGGCCAAGCAGCGAACACAGCCAGACGGGAATATCCGCCAGCGTCTTGTTGCTGATACGCCGGATGGCAAAATCGTTCGGCAGCAGCGAATCGATGATACCGAAAAGCGGTAGCGTGGCGATGCCAAGCCAGACCCAGTGGCCGCCGATTGCGAAGCTGGCAATCACGGCCAACTGCAACACGACGCCAAGATAATACCGTGCATAGTCCATGGTGCTCTCCCAGCCATCCTCACGGGATGGTGCAATTTCACGTACCTATAATACGCAAAAAGCAGATTCGTAAACAGGTAAATTGTTGCCTGCCCGTAAGGACGTTCACCCTTGTGGACACCGGAGGTATTGGGGGGCAGACAGTGGCGCGCCGAACCGCTAAGCGGTGCACCATGAAAATGCGCGAGCTCGAGGCCAGGACGGGGGTGAATCGCGAAACCATTCGCGTTTACCTGCGCGAAGGGCTGGTGCCGGAGCCGAGCCGGCCCGCCCGCAATGTGGCAGATTACACCGAAGACCATGTCCGGGCCATTCTTGCCGTGCGCCGGTTGCAGCGCGATTCCGCGATGACGCTGCCGCAGATCAAGCACGTCCTGAGCGGCGGCGCAGCGATGCGGCCGGTTGGCGCCACTGCGTTCGGCCATCTGGAGGAACTGCTTTCCGCCCGCGTCAGCGTGCAGCAGACGCTGGTGCCGATCAGCACGCTGGCGAAGCAGAATCCGCATGCCGCCGAAGATGCCAGGGCGCTCGACAAGATCGGTGTGATTACCATTCGCAAAGGCACGCGCGGGCCGGCGCTGAGCGTAACCGATGCCGGACTGGTCAATATCTGGGGCCGGATGCGTGAGGCGGGGTTTGATGAGGATCGGGGCTTTCCGCCAGAAATCCTTGGCTATTATATCGAAGCCGCGGAATATGTTGCTGGCAAGGAAGCGGCGATATTTCTTGAACAGGTCGAAGGCCGCATCGAGGAAGATGAAGCAGCGGCCATGCTTGAGTTCGCTCTTCCGGCAATGCTTGAGTTCTTTGGCCTGATTCGCCTCAAGGCCTTTCTGCACAACATTGGCCGGGCCACCCGCGGGGATCGCATCCGACCGGTTGCGCCAGGCGCTGAAAACGCCCTCGCCGACGGATAGCGTTCAGCGCGTGGCGTGCTCGGCCAGCCGGGCCGCAAGCCACTGGGTTTCGACAGCTTGTGATACATCGTCCGAATCGGCCCAGAATCGCCGGATGGCGGCGCCGGACACAAGCTGCGCCGCCGCGCGTACATCGCGCCGTGCATCATCCCGGCTCCACCCCAGTTCCACCAGCCGCAATTCCCATGCGTGATAGACCGGGGTGCGCAAGTCGGCCACCTTGGCGCGCACCAGCGGGAAAAGATCGCCATCCTTCGATGCTTCGATGGTGATGCCCATCGCTACCCAGAAGCGATCGCTGAAGAAGAACGCGCGGAACTCGGCCAGCATCGCTTGCAGCACTTCGTGGGCATCGCCGCGCGTCGCCAGCCACTCCATGCTGTCTTCGCGCGCCATTGTCAGCGTCTGCTCCACTGCCAGCAGCACGATTGCCGCCTTGTCGGGGAAGTGGTGGAGCACCGCACCTTGCGAAACCTTGGCCGCCGTTGCCAGTGAACGGATGGTCAGCGCACGAACCCCGCCTTCTGCCACGATGCGGTAGGCTTCGACCGATAATCTGGCCCGCATCGCTTCGGTCCGTTCCGCCTGCGTCCGCCGCACACGCGGTCCGCGTGACGCGGCCGGCCGGCTGGCGGGAAGGGCTGGGGCGGTAGGGTTGGCGTTTGCGTTCATGGTTGCGTTTCTGGCGAACGCCATTGCTCCGCCGCTGTCAAGCGCCGCAGCCCTGGCGCGCCGGCCATTACCGCGTATCTCCATCCAGCAGGCCGTGGTGGCGCTGGCGGATCAGCTTCTTGTCGATCTTGCCGGTGGCGGTCATCGGCACGGGTTCGAAGATGATCCGGTCCGGCATCCACCAGCGCGCGATCCGCGGTTCAAGGAAAGCGCGCACCTGCGCCTCGTCAAGGTCGGCGCCGGTGTGGCGTTCCACGATCATGATCGGGCGTTCTTCCCATTTCGGATGATGAATCCCGGCCACTGCCGCCACTTTCACGCCGGGGCAGCCCGCCGCGATGTTTTCCAGATCGATCGAACTGATCCATTCCCCGCCGGACTTGATAACGTCCTTGCGGCGATCGGTGATGCGCATGAAGCCGAGTTCGTCTATCGTGGCGACATCGCCGGTATCGAACCAGCCATCGGCATCGCAGGCGCTGGTTTCGGCGCGGTAGTAGCGTTCGATCACCCACGGCCCGCGCACCTTGAGCGCGCCGGAGGCTTCGCCGTCATGCGGCAGCACGGCACCATCGTCGTCGAAGATTTCCAGTTCGATGCCAAACAGCATGCGCCCCTGCCGGGTCCAGATCTGTTCGTTTTCGGCATCCTTGCCACGGCTGGCCAGCGCCGGGGTGGAGGTGGCGACGACGCCCAGCGGGCTGGTTTCGGTCATCCCCCAGATCTGCCGGGTGCTGACGCCGAACCGATCGAACGTGGCGGCCATATCCCGCGGCACGGCGGACCCGCCAATGAACACGCGCTGGAGGCTACCGGTGTTGCCGCCGGTACGCTCCAGATGATCGAGGTACATTGTCCATATGGTCGGCACGCCGCCGGTGAAGGTCACGCCTTCGGACTGGATCAGTTCGTCCAGCGATGCGCCGTCCATGCGGTCAGCCGGCAGGACGAACTTTACGCCGTTGATCGTGCCGGCGAACGGCAGGCCCCATGCCGTGGCATGGTAGAGCGACTGGCAGGGCATCACCACGTCGAACGCGGAAAAGCCCATGGCTCCGGCAAGGCCGCCCGCCAGCGCATGCAGCACCGTGGAGCGGTGCGAATAGAGCACGCCCTTGGGATCGCCGGTGGTGCCTGATGTGTAGCAGAGAAAGGCGCCGGTGCGTTCGTCGAGCAGCGGCCAGTCATAGCTTTCCGGGTGAGCGGCGATTTCGGCATCGTAGCAGGCATAGCCGGGCAGGGCGCGCTCATGGTCGGACAGCAGGATGTAGTGTTCTACTTGCGGAAGATGCCCGCGGATGCGTTCGATGATCGGCGCCATGTTGCGTTCGAACAGGATTGCCCGCGCGCCGGCGTGGGTGATCGTGTAGATCAGGTGTTCGTCCGACAGGCGCGGGTTGGCGGTGTGCAGCACCGCCCCCATTCCCGGCACGGCATAGAACAGTTCGAAATGGCGGTGCGTGTTCCATGCCAGCGAACTCACCACGTCACCCGGCCGGATGCCAAGCTGCGTCAGATACCCTGCCGCCTGAGCCGCCCGCGCCAGGCACGCACGGTAGCCATAACGCCAGATCGGTTCATCGACGTTGCGCGAAACGATCTCGCGGTCCGGGTGCGCCTGCGCCGCGAACCGCAGAATGTCGATGATCGCAAGGTCGCGATCCTGCATCTGGCCCGGCAGCATGGTTCAGGCTTCCTTGAGGAACGGGATGACAAGCGCCACGAACTTGTCGCGCTTTTCGATCTGGGTCCAGTGGCCACACTGGCCGAACACATAGAGATCGCTGTCCTGGATCAGTTCGTTGAAACGCACCGATTGCGCCAGTGGCACGATCACATCATCGCGGCCGTGCAGGATCAGCGCGCGATGCGGCAGTTTGCGCAAATCGTCCTCGTCGGCCGCCAGTTCGTCCAGCCATCGCTGGCGGGGTTCGGGAAACAGGCTGGAAAAGGCTTCCTGCGCGCCGGGCCGGATGCTGGCTTCGTAGCGCGATCGGACAATCTCCTCCTTCACCAGCGCCGGATCGTAGGCGAAGGTCTGCATCAGGTCGCGCATGGCTTCGACCGATGGCTGATAGCCCCAGACCTTGGCGAGGCCATCGGTTAGCGGGAAAGGCAGCCCAGCCGCACCCATCAGCACGAACCGGCCAACCCGATCCGGGTGCCGGATCGCCAGCGCCACGGTCAGCGCCCCACCATAGGAATTGCCGATGAAATGCGCGCGCGCGATGCCCAGCGCGTCCATGAAGCCGATCAGGTGCGCCACCCAGCGATCCATCGAGAATCCGTTGATGTCCGATGGAAAATCGGTGTAGCCAAAGCCCAGCGTATCAGGCGCATACACGGCAAAGTGCTCGGCCAGGTCAGGGATCACACCGCGCCAGTTGGCATAGGCGGTAACGCCGGGGCCTGACCCGTGGATCAGGATCAGAGGCTCGCCCTGGCCTGCCGCGATATAGTTGGTAGCGATGCCATCGACATCCACGTTCAGCCCGATTTCGGGATTTTCGGCCATTTCAGTACTTCTCCAAATAATCGTTTTCCGTGCCGTGCGTTCACAGCATTGTTGCACCGCCGTTGACGCTCACGACCTGCCCGGTGACGAAGCTGGCCTCTGGCGAAGCGAGGTAGGCGACCATCGATGCGACTTCGGCCTCCTCCGCCGGGCGGCCCATCGGAATGACCGAGCAGACCCGATCGACGAGATCGGGATTCACCGCGCGCACATCTTCAAGCTGCCGGGTCTGGACAGCGCACGGGGCGACGGTGTTGACGGTTATGCCATCGCGCGCGAACTCGCGGGCAAGGCCGGTGGTCATGCCGTGCATTCCGCCCTTGGCGGCATTGTACCCGGCGTGATCGAACAGCCCGTTGCGCACTGAATCCGCTCCGACCATCACGATCCGTCCATAGCCTGCCGCCTTCATGTGCGGCAGCACCAGCCAGCAGCACCAGATTGCCGTCCACAGGTTGCGGTCGATCGTGGCGCGCAGCGTTTCGGGTGTGTGGTCAAGAAACGGCAGCAGCACGCCGCCGCCCGCATTGTTGACCAGTATGTCGATCCGCCCGAATCGCGCCAGAGTCTGGCTGACAAGGTCGCGGACAGTTGCTTCGTCCGAAAGATCGCCGGCGAATGGCATGGCGATGTCGGTGCCGATGGCATCGGCGGCGGCTTGCGCCTGTTCGGGCAGGAGATCGGTAACGACCACGCGCGCGCCGTCTTCCACCAGCCGTTGCGCTATGGCCAGTCCGATGCCGCGCCCGGCGCCGGTGACGATGGCAACTTGCCCGGCAAGCGGGGCTGTGCGGTCAGCCATGCACGAGATCCGCTGCCGGGGCCGTCAGGATCGGCTTGCCCTTGCCGAAGCGCGGGTCGGGGCGGCTGCCCCAGATGTCCATGACTTCGGCCTTGTGCTCAAGCTCGCGCGGGCCGCGCGCGCCGTTTTCCTCGAACAGTTCCATGCCGAAGCTGAACTCGTTGGTGTTGCCGTCCGGGTCAAGGAAATAGAGGAAGATGCTGGTCGAGGGCAGGTGCCGCCCTGGGCCGAACACGATGGGAATGTCAGCCGCCTTCACCCGGTTCATTGCCTTGCCGATATCGTCGATGTCGGTGACCATGAAGTTGATGTGGTGCAGCGTGCTGTCCGAATGCTGCAGCAGCGCCAGGCTGTGGTGCAGCGGGTTGGGCCAGCAGCGCAGCCATTCGGCCAGGCCATCGACCCGGTCGGACACGGCAAACCCCAGCGCATCGCACCAGAACCGGTGGGCTGCTTCCAGATCGGGCACGTTGAGGACGAGATGACCAAGGCGTGCGATGCGGATCGGGCCGGGCACGAACGGTGTCGCCGCGCTAGCCTGTCCGGTGTAGAGCGTGCAGTGCAGGCCCGATACCGGGTCCACGAAGGCAAGCGCCCGCGCGACCAGCAGGGCGGCGCAATCCGCATCCGCCAACCAGCGCACGCGCGTATCCAGCCGCGCCAGCCGTGCAAAGGCCCGCTCCAGATCGGCTTCGCTTTCCATCTCGAAACCGGCCCCGGCAAGGCCCGGCTCGCCCTGTGTGAGCACGATGTCATAGGGTTTGTCGCTGCACCGCAGCCAGACTTCGCCATCGCCATCGCGCGCCAGTTCAAGCCCCATCACATCGCGGTAGAACGCGGTGGTTGCGGCCAGATCGGAACATTGCAGGCGGCAAAAGCCAAGGCGTGCAAAGCGGATCGGCTGTCCTTCGGTACTGGTCATGCCCGTGTTCTCCCTCACAGGATGATGCTGATGCGGGCGTGGGGGCGCAAGGCTTCCATGTCCAGCACGCAGGTCTTGCAACGGATGCGCAAGGCACCGTCCCGTTCGACGATTTCGTGCAGGTAATGCCCCACGAAAGCATCGCTGGTGATGTCCTTGCTGCGCCACACGACAAACGACGAACGCGCATGGATCACATCGCCTTCGCGCCGCACCCGCACGTTGGAAACAAGGTGGCGGACCTTCGAACGCGGGTGTTCGCTGTGCGCGCCGATCTTGCCGAGGCGGATCACGCGTTCCCGCATGCGCACATGATCGTCGTTGATGTAGAACAGCGATTGTTCCGGGTCGGCGGTATCGCCGTCGATGTCGTTGGGCGGAACGAAATAGTGCGCGTCTTCGGTGTAGAGCGCGAGCCATTCGGTCAGTTGCCAGCGGTCGAGCAGATCCGCTTCAAGGTACAGCAGATCCTCGATGCGCAGGCGCAGCAGCAGGTCTGCGTCCAGGGTCAGTGCGTCGGTCATGCTCAATCCTCCACCGCGGCAAGACGACGGTCCCATTCACGCCAGAAGCAGCGCATCTGTTCCTCATCGTCGAACAGGGCGCCGCCTTCGCGGTTCATGCCCTTGGAAATGTCGTTGAACAGCGCGTCGCCGCCGGTGGCATAGCCCTGCTGGCACTTTTCGATGGCCTCCACGTCGTCTGGCGTGGCAAAGCCGCCGGGGCCAAGAAACTCGGTGAAATTGTAGAGGCGGTACTTGCGCAGCCACTCGCTCTCCTCGCGCGGGGCAAGCGCCCAGGCGTTGACTTCCATGTAATCGGGCGCGGTCGGATAAAAGGTGCGGACGGTCACGGCCATGATGTCGTTGACCACCAGGTTGGGGAAGATCACCATGTTGCGGTTGCGCGATGCGATCCGCTCCGCCCTTTCCGGGCCGACACGCTCTTCCAGCGATGCGCGGATTGCGGCGATCTCGGCCTTGCCTTCCTCGCCCCACAACGGCACCCAGTGGGCGATCGGGCGGCCCCACGGCGCGCTGTATTCGACCACGGCATGGCCTTTGCCCAGATCGCGGGCCACGCCGTTGAGCGGGGTCGCACCGAGCGCGCCGTTGGCGTTCTTGAGGTATTCCAGATAGGTCGAGTGGTTGCAGGCGGCGTGGTAGCCATCGTAGCTGTTTTCCGACAGCAGCTTCCAGTTGCCGCGGATGGCGTATTCCTGCGTGCCGCCAACGATCTGCATGCCGCTTGCCGAATGTTCCGACACCAGCTTCAGGTAATCGCCGGCTTCGGCCAGATAGGTTGCCAGATCCTCACCGTCGTGGGCGAAGCTGATGAAGAAGAAGTCCCCGAAGCGTTCCATGCGGGGCACATGGACCATCTGCTTTTGCGGGTCGGTCTTGAACCCTTCGGGGTAACCCGATGCGCCGGGCAGGGTCATCAGGTGCCCGTCGGAACCGAAGGTCCAGCCATGATACATGCACATGAACGCGCGCGAATTGCCCTTGCGTTCGCGGCAGACCAGCGCCCCGCGATGCGGGCAGGCGTTGAACAGCGCGTGATAGGTGCCTTCCTTGTCGCGCGTGAACAGAATCGGGCGCTGCGCCACCTTGCGGGTAAGGAACGTGCCCGGTTCGGCCAGTTCCGAAGCATGGCCAAGATAGAGCCAGCATTTGTCGAAGATGGCCCGGTATTCACGCTCGAACGTCTCGCGCGCCGTGAAGGCCTGACGCGGGACGAGAAAGCGACTCGCCGCGCCTTTGTCGATGATTCGCGGGAAATCAGGCATGTCCGCTCCCTATTGTTGCTGTATTATTTACAAACCGTGCGCTTGTTATGTATGTAGACCGTGCCCGTGTCAACCTGTTTACAACCCCGCCGGGCTGGAGGATGAAGGCGCATGCTTGATCTTGATGATGCAAACCGGCTGGTCCGGCAGGGGGCTGCGGCGCTTGACCGGGCCGGATTGGTTCACGCCTTTGGCCATTGCAGCGTACGGCTGGATGAAGCGCGCTTCCTGGTCAGCGCGCCACATTCGCTGCGGGTCGCGGCCGGGCTTTCCGGCACGGTCTGTCCGGTCGATGGGCCGCTGCCCGAAGGCGTGCTGGGCGAAGTGCGCATCCACCAGCAGCTTTATGCCGCGCGGGCCGAAATCGGGGCGGTCTGCCGGGTGATGCCGCCGGTGCTCATGGCGCTTTCCACGCAAGGCATCGTGCCTCGCCCCCGCCATGGCATCGGCGCCTATTTCGACGCCATGCCGCTGTGGGATGACCCGCGCCTGCTGCGCAACGACGCGGCCGCCGCCGAATTGGTCGGCGCGATGGGGCGGGCACCGGCCATCGTGATGCGCGGCAACGGCGCAGTGGTAGCCGCACCCTCCATGCCCATGGCCGTTACGCTAGCGTGGTTTCTGGAGGATGCAGCGCGGGTTGAGCGCGAGGTGCGGGCGATGGGTTGCGCGGCCGCCGAAGGGCTGCTTTCGCCACAGGAGGTAGCTGATCGCCAGGTGTGGAGCGGCGGCGTGGCCGAGCGCATGTGGGAATATCTCGGCGGCACCTGATAGCACCGCCGAGCGATAGCCAACGTCAGAGCGAGCGGCCGACCAGATCGCGCATGATCTCGCTGGTTCCGCCATAGATCCGCCGGACTCGCGCATCGCGCCAGATACGGGCAATCGGGTATTCGTTCATGTACCCGGCCCCGCCATGCAATTGCAGCGCCGCATCGCAGGCCTCCCATTGCATTTCGGTGTGCCAGTACTTCGATGCCGCGGCTTCATCGGCGGTCAGTTCGCCGCGCACGTGGCGCTCGATCGCCCAGTCGAGATGCGCCCAGCCAACCTGCAGCTTGGCCTTTATGTCTGCCAGAGTGAAGCGCGTGTTCTGGAAGTCGATCACCTTTTTCCCGAAGGCGGTGCGATCACGGGTAAAGGCCACTGCCTCGTCGAAGGCGCGCTGTGCCGCCGCCTGTGCGGTGATGGAAATTGAAAGTCGTTCCTGCGGCAGGTCGCTGACCAGATAGATGAAGCCGCGGTTCACTTCACCGATCACATTGCTGGCTGGAACGCGGACATCGTTGAAGAACAGTTCCGACGTGTCTGCCATCCACTGGCCGACCTTGTCGAGATTGCGCCCGCGTTCAAAGCCGGGACGGTCCGCTTCGACCAGGATCAGCGACGTGCCCTTGGCGCCAAGGTCCGGTTCGGTCTTGCATACGGTCAGGATGATGTCGGCGTTCTGGCCGTTGGTGATATAGGTTTTTGAGCCGTTGATGACGAACTCGTCCCCTTCGCGGCGGGCCGATGTGCGCACGCCCTGAAGATCGGACCCTGCGCCCGGTTCGGTCATCGCAATCGCACCGATGGTTTCGCCGCTGAGCATGCGCGGCAGCCAGCGATCCTTCAGTTCATCGCTGGCATAGCGGACGAGGTAGGGCATCGTGATGTCGCTTTGCAGCGTCACGCTGTCGGCCATCATCGCGTAGGTGAACTCTTCGTTCAAGATCGCGTTGAACGTGAAATCGAGGCCGGGGCCGCCATAGGCTTCGGGCATGGTCGGGCACAGCAGGCCCGATTCGCCGGCTTTCAGCCAGAAGTCGCGCTTTACGACCCCGGCCTCTTCGAACTCTGCAATGCGTGGCTCGAACTCGCGTGCGATGAACTTGCGCACCATGTCCCGAAAAGCCCGGTGCTCTTCGCCGAACAGACGGCTGCCATCTCTCTCCAGCATGACTCTCCATTCCCGGTTGACGATCAATTTTACGTATAGACAAAACGCAAAAAGTCGATAAACTTCCTCTCACATACAATGCAAATCAACGATAAAGTAAAGTACTAAACTAGTTTGTCTTTGAGAGAGGATACTGGAAATGACGACGGTCGAGGCGCTCCCGCGTGAAGGGCTTGATGTTTCCGATGGTGGCCTATGGGCACGCAACGCCTGGCGTCCGCTGTTCGCGCAACTGCGTGAAAATGATCCGGTAAATTACTGCGAAAAAAGCTTTTTCGGGCCATACTGGTCGATCACACGCTATGAAGATATCGTGGCGGTAGAAGGCGACCCGGAAACCTTCTCGTCCTCGTGGGAGCATGGTGGCATTGTCATTTTCGACATGCAGGACACCGGCGTCCAGTTGCGCATGTTCATCGCCATGGACGATCCCGAACACAGCGAAAAGCGCAAGGCGATTGCGCCGGCGGTCACTCCGGCCGCGATTGCCCAGCTTGCCGGGGCATTGCGGGAACGGACGGCGGCGATTCTCGATTCGCTGCCAACCGACCGGCCTTTCGACTGGGTCCATTCGGTATCGATACCGCTGACCACCGCGATGATTGCAACGCTGTTCGATTTTCCGTGGGACGAACGCGAAAAGCTTCCGGAATGGTCCGACTGGGCGGCCAAGATCGACATTGGTCCCGACCCCGTGCTCAACGCCGAGCGTGAGCGTCATGTGTTTGAAATGGCTGCACGTTTCCGCCAGCTTTACGATGAACGCCGCGCCTTGCCCCCGCAGGCGGACCTGCTGTCGATGATGGCGCACTCCACTTCTTACGGTGAAATGGACGAGCAGCGGTTCATCGGCGCGATCGCGCTGCTGCTGGTCGGCGGGAACGATACGACGCGCAATTCGATGTCGGGACTGGTCGAGCGCATCAACCAGTTCCCCGATGCCTGGGCCGCGGTAAAGGCCGATCCCAAGGCGCTGGCGACGGGCGCCGCGATCGAAACGATCCGCCTGCAGACGCCCATCGCCCACATGCGCCGCACTGCCACGCGCGACGTGGAGTTTCAGGGCAAGACGATCCGCAAGGGCGACAAGGTCGTGCTCTGGTACAATTCGGGCAACCGCGATGAAAGCGTATTCCCGGATGCCGACCGCTGGGATCCGGCGCGCGAAAATGCGCGGCGGCACTTGTCGTTCGGCTATGGCATCCACCGTTGTCTGGGCGCGCGGCTTGCCGAACTGCAACTGGTCACCCTGATCGAAGCCATGGCTGCGCGCGACATGGATGTGAAGCTTCAGGGCGAACCGCTGCGCCTGCCCTCGTGCTTCACCAACGGATTCGAGCAGATGATGGTGACGATGACGCGCAAGGAGGCTGCCAATGGGTGAACCGTTCCGCCGCTACCGCTGCCTGAACTGCGCCCACGTCTATGACGAGGCCGAGGGCGATCCTGACAGCGGCATCGCACCGGGCACCCGCTGGGCGGATCTGCCTGACGACTGGATCTGCCCGGAATGCGGTTCGGAAAAGTGCGACTATACCCTGATCGACTGGGAATAACGCAAAGGGGGCGCGGATCGGTACAAGCGATCCGCGCCCCCTTTTCCGTTTTCACCGTCGCGGGCCGCTCGACCGGGTGCGGCATGGCCCGGCCAGCCTGCCAGCGTCAGCCGCCTGTCGCTTCCTTCTGGCGGACAAGATCGAGCGCGATGTCAACGATCATGTCCTCCTGCCCGCCAACCATCTTGCGCCGCCCGGCTTCGGCCAGGATCGATCGGGTATCAAGACCGTGGTCCGCTGCGGCCTTTTCGGCGTGGCGCAGGAAGCTGGAATAGACCCCGGCATAACCGAGCGTCAGCGTCTCGCGGTCCACCCGCACCGGGCGGTCCTGCAATGGCCTTACCAGATCTTCGGCCGCGTCCATCAGCGCGTAGAGATCGCAGCCATGGTTCCAGCCCATGCGATCCGCCGCTGCGATGAACACTTCGAGCGGGGCATTGCCCGCGCCCGCGCCCATGCCCGCAAGGCTGGCATCGACGCGCACCGCGCCGTTTTCCACCGCGACGATCGAATTGGCGACCCCCAGCGAAAGGTTGTGGTGGGCATGCACGCCGCGCTGCGTTTCGGGTTTCAGCACACGGTCATACGCCTGCAGCCGCGCCGCGTAATCGTTCATGCTCATCGCCCCGCCACTGTCGGTCACATAGACGCAGTGCGCGCCATAGCTTTCCATCAACTGGGCCTGCGTTGCCAGGGCTTCGGGGCTGGTCATGTGGCTCATCATCAGGAAGCCCGAAACGTCCATGCCCAGGTTGCGCGCGGCTTCGATGTGCTGTTTCGACACATCGGCTTCGGTGCAATGCGTGGCGATGCGCACCGATTTGACGCCCATTTCGCAGGCGTGCTTGAGATCGTGGACCGTGCCGATACCGGGGAGCAGGAGCGTGGTCAGCACCGCATGTTCCAGCACTTCGGCCACGGCGCCGATCCAGTCCCAGTCGGTGTAAGCGCCAAAACCGTAGTTGAAGCTCGATCCCTGCAGCCCGTCGCCATGGGCGACTTCGATGGCATCGACTTTCGCCTTGTCGAGCGCGCGGGCAATCGCCTGCACATGGTCCAGCCCGTACTGGTGGCGGATCGCGTGCATGCCATCGCGCAGCGTCACGTCCTGAATGTAGAGCTTGCCGGTGGTCGGGTCGAAGGTCATGCCGCCATCCTTTCCGCGATCTTTTCCGCCGTCTTCAGTGCGGCAGAGGTCATGATGTCGAGGTTACCGGCATAGGCAGGCAAGTAGTGCGCCGCTCCTTCCACTTCGAGGAAGACTGAAACCTTCAGGCCGGTGAACGAACCGTCCATTTCCGGAATGCGCAGCGGCTGGTTGCCACCGATGCTTTCGAACTGCACGGCCTGTTTGAGCCGGTAGCCGGGGACATAGGCCTGCACTTGCGCGACCATGGCGTGGATCGACTGGCGGATCGCTTCGCGGTCCCCGTCCTCGCACAGACAATAAACGGTATCGCGCATGATAAGCGGTGGTTCGGCGGGGTTGAGGATGATGATCGCCTTGCCGCGCGTCGCGCCGCCCACGTCCATGATTGCCTGGCTGGTCGTTTCGGTGAACTCGTCGATGTTGGCGCGGGTGCCGGGGCCTGCACTCTTGGAACTGATCGAGGCGATGATTTCGCCGTAATGCACCTTGGCGACCCGGTTCACCGCGGCAACGATGGGGATCGTGGCCTGGCCACCGCAGGTCACCATGTTGACGTTGCGCGCATCGAGGTTCGCATCGCCGTTGACCGGGGGGATGGTGTAGGGGCCGATGGCGGCGGGCGTGAGGTCGATCATCCGCTTGCCCGCGGCCAGTACCAGTTCGCTGTTGCGCTTGTGCGCGCCCGCGCTGGTCGCGTCGAAGACGATGCCGATATCGGCGAACTCCGGCATGGCCAGCAGTCCGTCTATCCCTTCGTGCGTGGTGGCCACGCCCATGCGCTGGGCGCGGGCAAGACCATCGGATGCCGGGTCGATGCCGACCATCGCGCCCATTTCCAGCACGCTCGACAGGCGCATGACCTTGATCATCAGGTCCGTGCCGATATTGCCCGATCCGATGATGGCGACTTTGGTCCGCTTCATGTCACGATTCCCCATAGGTAAAGCTGCACGTGCCGATCCCGGCAATGCGGGCCTGCACGGTTACGCCGGGGCGCAGCGCAGCCATCGGCCCAAGCGCGCCAGCCAGCAGGATGTCCCCGGCTTTGAGCGGTTCACCGCGCTGGCTCAGCGTGCGCGCCAGCCACGCCGCAGCGTTCAGCGGGTTGCCCAGCGCCGCCGCGCCGACGCCGGTCGAGACGGTTTCGTCGCCAAAGGCCATTTCCATCGCCGCCCCTTCAAGGTCCAGCCCGGCGAGCGGCAGCCCTGCGTCGGCCAGCACGAAAAACGCCGAAGATCCGTTGTCGGCAACGGTATCGGCAAAGGTGATCTTCCAGTCGGCAATGCGGCTGTCGACGATCTCGATCGCGGCGTGAACCGTTGCGACCGCAGCAGCGACCTCTTCCGGTGTCGTGTCGGGCGAGGGCAGGTCGGCTGCCAGCACGAAGGCGATTTCCGCTTCGGCCTTGGGCTGGATGCAGCGCGCCGGGGAAAGCGTGCCGCCATCGGCAACGCGCATGTCATCGAACAGCACCCCGAAGTCGGGCTGATCGACTCCAAGCTGGACCTGCACTGCCTTTGCGGTCAGCCCGGCCTTGCGACCGACGATGCGGCGGCCCTGCGCCTGCCAAAAGCGTGTGTTGATTTCCTGCACGGCATAGGCACCGGCAGCGTCGGTGGGATCAAGCCCGTCGCGCATCGGGGGGACGGTGTTGCCGTCGTACGCCGTGCGCAGGCGCTGGGCTAGGTCTTCGTGGGAAACAGTGGTCATCGTGGCATCCTCGTGCTCTTCATCATCCGGAGTAATGCCGCGGGCGGGTTTGCACCAGACACGCACAGTGCTACAATCTCACATTGTGAGACAGCCGCGATCATCAGGAACGCCCCCCATTGCGGCGCTGGGCCGCAGCCTTGCGATGCTCGAAGCGGTGCTGGCCGATCGGGAGGGGCGCAGTGTGTCGGCCATCGCGGCCAGCATCGGCCTGCCGCGCGCCACCGCGCACCGCCAGATCGCAACCCTCCTGCAGGACGGCTATCTTGCGCGCCTGGCCAATGGTCGGCTGGTCGCCGGGCCGCGCCTGCTGGCGCTGGTCCAGCTTGTCGACCACAAGCAGGTGATCGTTGCTGCGGCTGCGCCAGTGCTGCACCGGTTGGCAGAACGGCTGGCATGTGTGGTCCAGCTTGGCACGCTGGAAAACGACATGGTGACGTACCGCATCAAGACCGGGCAGCGTGCGGGCGATTTCTTCACCAGGGTGGGCCTGCAGCTTGAGGCCTATTGCACGGGTATCGGCAAGGTGCTTTTGGCCCATCTGCCCGACCGGGAGCGCGAGGCTTATCTTGCCACCGGCCCGTTTCCGGCATTGACCGCGCGGACGATCACCGATCCCGAACACCTGCGCGCCGAGCTGGCAACCGTGCACGCGCGCGGCTTTGCCCGCGATGATGAGGAAATCGCCGAAGGGCTGGTGTGCCTTGCCGTGCCCGTCCATAACCCCGACGGAGACGTGGCCGCCGCAATATCGGCTTCACGCTCGGCAGCCATGCTGCGCGGGGTGCCGGACGATGCCCTGCTGGAGCACCTGCGCGCCGCAGCGCACGCAATAGAAGAGGCGATACGGGTGAATTGACGGGGTTTTTCAGAACCACATGCGGATGCCCGCAACGGCGCTGACCTGCGAAGGATTTTCCCCGCCCGCCCGTATTATGCGCGCGGTTCTGCCCACCTTGCGTTCCCAGTGGATGCCGACATAGGGCGCGAACTCGCGGGCGAACTCATACCGCAATCGCCCGCCGAGTTCGATCTTTTCCAGTCCGGCGCCAATGCCCAGCGCGGGCACGTCCTGCGCTGCCGCGTCGATCTCCAGCGAAGGTTGGACGATCAGGCGCTGGGTCAGGCGCATGTCGTGTTCGGCTTCCAGCCGGAAGTGGACATCGCCCTTGTTCGAAACAAAGGCATGGGCACCGACTTCAAACCAGTATGGCGCAAGACCTTCTATTCCGATAACCGCATAGGTACGGTCAGGGCCGCTGGCGAAGTCCTGCCGCGCGCCCAGTTCCAGGTTCCACCACGGGTCCAGCGCATGCCGCCATGCCGCGCGCACCTCGCCAGTTTCGAGCGGTTGGCCGAACGCGCCATCGCCCTCTGTCTCGATGGCAAGGCGGTCGATATCGCCGCCGACCCAGCCCATGACTTGCCAGGCATAGCCATCGCGCCCGGCGCGGGGGCGGTATTCCAGCCGGTCTGCGATCAGGGCGTTGCCGTAAAACGCGCCCTCGCGCGAAAAGGCGGCGCGCGCCGATTCCATCCGCGCCTTGTCCCAGAACCGGTCCGCCGGATGATCGTCCGGCACGGGCGGCGGTGGCACATTGCCTACGGCTTCGGCCGTGCTGCCGGACATGGCATGGCCTGCGTGCCCGCCATGCGCTGCATGGTCCATTGGCGGAGGCGCGGGCGCGGGTGCTGGCGTTGGCATCTGGTGCTGGGCATGGTCCATCCCGTCCATGCCTTCCATTGCGTGGCCGGAATGGTCGGGCATGGCGGCGCTCTGGCCTGTGGCGTGCCCGGCATGCGGGTCGGACGCTTCCTGCGCGGCGGCGGGCCACGCGAACAGTGCGGCTGCCGCGGCGGCGGCGGCGATCAGGCGCATCATGCCGCGCTGTCCGCATCGGCACGCACCGTCACCACGCGCATCATCCCGGCATGCATGTGCAACAGCATGTGGCAGTGAAATGCCCAATCGCCTTCGGCGTCGGCAGTCAGGTCGAAGCTCACCTTGCCGCCGGGCAGGACGTTGACCGTGTGCTTGCGCGGGCGGGTGCCAGGTGCGCCGGTGGCCAGTTCGAAGAAGTGGCCGTGCAGGTGGATGGGGTGGGGCATCATCGTGTGGTTGATGAGGTTGACGCGCACCCGTTCGCCCTTGCGGAACGGGATCGGGTCGGCGCCTTCGGAAATCGTCTGCCCGTCAATGGACCACATGTAGCGTTCCATGTTGGCGGTAAGGTTCACGTCGATCTGGCGGCTGGGCGAGCGCGGATCGGGATTGGGAGCGGCGGCACGCAGATCGGCATACGTCAGCACGCGATGGTCGGCGTCTTCCAGGCCGGTCGGGCGGTCGGCCAGCCGGTCTGCGGGCATCGGCGCGATGGTGGCAACCCCCGGCCCCGGCTTCACCCCCGGCGCCAGCGAGAGGTCGCGCATCTTCATCGCGTGGCCTTCCATGCCTCCCATTTCCATCCCGGCCATTTCCATCCCGGCCATGTCCATTCCCATGTCGCGCATGGTCAGGACGGGGCGGCGGCGCAGGGCAGGGACGGGGGCAACCATGCCCAAGTGCGGGGCAAGCGTCGCCCGCACCAGCCCCGACCGGTCGATGGATTCGGCAACGATGCCGTACGCGGTGTGGCCAGGCGGTTCCACGATCACGTCATAGGTTTCGGCGATGGCGATCTGGATTTCGTCGGTTTCCACCGGCTGCACGTTGCAGCCGTCAGCCGCAATCACGGTCATTGCCAGGCCGGGGATGCGAAAGTTGAAGTTGGTCATCGCCGAAGCGTTGATGATCCGCAGCCGCACCCGCTCCCCCGGCCCGAACAGGCCGGTCCAGTTGCCTTGCGTATCGTGCCCGTTGACGAGGTAGGAATAGGTCGCTCCGGTGACGTCGGCGATGTCGGTCGCGTCCATCCGCATGGCCGCCCATTCCAGCCGTTCCTTGAGGCTCTGGTCCTTGCCCGCGAGCAGCCCGGCCACGGTCTGGCGCTGCCAGTTGTAATAGCCGCCCATCGCCTTCAGCTTCCTGAGCTGGGTATGGGGGCTGGTCGGGCTCCAGTCGGACAGGACCAGTACGTGCTCACGGTCTGTCGGGTGGGGTTCGGGGCCGGCCGGGTCGATCACGATCGGCCCGTACAGGCCCACCGCTTCCTGCATCCCCGAATGCGAATGGTACCAGTATGTGCCGGAATGGCGGATCGGGAACGCGTAAGTGAATGTCTCTCCCGGCGCGATGCCGGGAAACGATACGCCCGGCACGCCGTCCATCTGGAACGGCACCAGCAACCCGTGCCAGTGGATCGAGGTCGTTTCACGCAGGCGGTTGGTCACGGCAATGCGCACGTCCTGCCCTTCGCGCAGACGGATCAGCGGACCGGGAATCGTGCCGTTGACGGCCACAGCGCGCCCTGAACGGCCACCGACGGCAAAGCGGGCCGCGCCGATCGCCAGCGCGATGTCCTCGCCGGCCAGCGTGGTTCCGGTCGTTGCGGCAAGCGGCCCGGACGGCGCGCTGCCCCCGTGGCCGCCGTGGCCCGATTGCGCCCATGCGGGCAGGAGCGGGGCCAGTGCGGCGTTGGCGGCAAGCGCGCCCGATCCCAGCAAGAGGCGGCGTCGGTCGATCGGCGGTGTCATTGCGTCCGATATGGCGGCTGATGGCCTGCTTCTCAAGGATTATAGACGTTTCGTGGCATAAGGGCGGTATTCGCAAACGCCAGGGGCGCGGCGGTGCAAGGCGGCTTGACCGTCGGCCCGTTTCAGGACCACATGGCGAATGGAAACCTATCCACCAACGGGAGAATGCCAGTGTTCAGCCATGTCATGGTCGGCAGCAACGATATCCAGAAGGCCAAGGCGTTTTACGATGCCACGTTCAAGGCGATGGGCGGGACCGAAGGTGTGCTCGACCCGCACGGGCGCCTGATCTATCAGCACAATGGCGGGCTGTTTCTGGTCAGCAAGCCGATCAACGGCGAACCGGCGACTCATGCCAACGGTGGTACGATCGGCTTCAGCATGACTGCCGAACAGGCCGATGCGTGGTACGCTGCGGGCGTGGCCAGCGGCGGCACGGCGTGCGAAGATCCTCCGGGCGTGCGCGAAGGCATGCCATACTACCTTGCCTATCTGCGCGATCCCGATGGGAACAAGCTCTGCGCGCTGCACTACATGGCGTGATGCACAACGGATGACGATCAGCACGCTGTCCACATCGAGGGCGCATGGCGGAACGCTTAGCGTTCATGCGCATGCCTCAGTGTCGACGGGGACGGGAATGACCTTTTCGGTCTTCCTGCCCCCGCAGGCTGTCAGCGGGGCGCGGCTGCCGGTGCTGCTCTATCTTTCGGGGCTGACCTGCACCCACGCCAACGTGACCGACAAGGGCGAATACCGCCGCGCCTGCGCAGAGCACGGCATTGTCTTCGTTGCGCCCGATACCTCGCCGCGCGGCGATGGCGTGGCCGACGATCCGCAGGGCGCCTACGATTTCGGCCTTGGCGCGGGGTTCTATGTGAACGCCACGCAAGCACCCTTCGCCCGGCACTACCGCATGTGGGATTACATTGCGGACGAACTGCCCGCCCTGCTGGAACGGCATTTCCCGGTGGACATTGCGCGCATGGGCATCACCGGCCATTCGATGGGCGGGCATGGCGCGCTGACGCTGGGCCTGACTTATCCTGAACGGTTCAAGTCCCTTTCCGCCTTTGCCCCCATCGTCGCGCCGGGGCAGGTGCCGTGGGGACACAAGGCGCTGGCTGGCTATCTGGGTGATGATCGCGCCGCGTGGCGTGCGCACGATGCGGTGGCACTGATCGAGGATGGCAAGCGGCCTGCCGGGGCAGTGCTGGTCGATCAGGGCGAGGCGGACGGCTTCCTGGCAGAACAGTTGCGCCCCGAACTGTTTGCGTCCGCGTGCGCTGCGGCGGGCGTGGACCTGACGCTGCGCATGCAGCCGGGGTACGACCACAGCTACAGCTTCATTTCAACCTTCATGGAAGACCACGTTCGCTGGCACGCGCAGCGGTTGTAACGCAGGATCGTCAGCGCACGTCCTTGGCCACGGCGTCGAGCAGGCCATTGACGAACTTTGCTTCGCGCTCATCGAAGAAGGCGTGGGCGACATCGACATATTCGCTGATGATCGTGCCCACGCCGATATCCTTGCGCGCAACCAGTTCATACGCCCCGGCACGCAGGATCTGCAGCATGGTCCTGTCCAGCCGGGGCAAGGCCCAGCCGGTGGCAAGCCGGGCGGTCAGCAGGGCGTCTATCTCGTCGCGCCGGGCATCGGCCCCGCGCACGACATCGTCGAAAAAGGCGACATCGGCCTTGGCGTATTCCACGTCCTCGATCTCTGCACCCAGCCGGTGCTGGTGGAACTCGTCCAGCAGCAGGTGCAGTTCGGTGTGCTCCATGTCGCGCTGGTAGAGCGCCTGCACGGCGGCCAGCCGCGCGGCGGCGCGGGCCTGATGGTTCTTGGTGCGGGTCATATTCCCAGTCTCAGTTCGATGGAGCGGGCGTGGGCCGAAAGCCCTTCGGCATCGGCAAGCGCGATGGCTGCCGGGCCGACGGCGGCAAGCGCGCCCGGCGTTGCGGCAATGAAGCTGGTGCGCTTCATGAAATCGAGCACCGACAGCCCCGACGAAAAGCGCGCACGGCGTCCGGTTGGCAGGACGTGGTTCGGCCCGGCGATATAGTCGCCCACCGCTTCGGGGGTCATCCGGCCAAGGAAGATCGACCCGGCGTGGCGGATGCGATCGAACAGGCTTTCGGGATTGTCGGTGGCGATCTCGACGTGTTCGGCGGCCAGCGCATTGGCCAGCGCGGGCGCTTCATCCAGCGAATCGACCACGATGATAACGCCGTGGTTGTCCCAGCTTGCCTTGGCGACACGCGCGGTGGGCAGCATGGCGATTTCCACCCCGACCATGTCGGCCACCTGATCGGCAAAGGCGGCATCGTCGGTAATCAGGATGGCCTGCGCTACCGGATCGTGCTCCGCCTGGCTCAACAGGTCGGCGGCGATCCATTGCGGATCGTTCGCGGCATCGGCGATCACGAGGATTTCCGAAGGCCCGGCCACCATGTCGATGCCGACCACGCCGAACAGTTGCCGTTTGGCTTCGGCCACCCAGGCATTGCCGGGGCCGGTGATGACGTCGACCGGACGAATCCGTTCCGTGCCGTGGGCCAGCGCCGCCACGGCCTGAGCCCCGCCCACGCGCCAGACTTCGTCGGCACCGGCAAGGTGCGCGGCGGCCAGCACCAGCGGGTTCGCTTCACCGCCCGGCGTCGGCGTGACGACGACCAGCCGCTCGACGCCGGCAACCTTTGCCGGGATGGCGTTCATCAGCAAGGACGAAGGGTAAGCCGCGCGTCCGCCGGGGACATAGAGCCCGGCGCCGTCCACCGGCCGCCAGCGCGCGCCAAGGCGCATGCCGGCGGAATCGGTATAGTCGCGGTCTTCGGGCAATTGCGCTTCGTGGTAGGCGCGGATGCGCTGCGCGGCGAGTTCGAGCGCGGCCCGCAGGTCGGGCTTGAGCGCGTCGAACGCTTCACGGCAGGCTTGCGGGCTGATTCGCCAGTCATCCGCTCCGGGCAGGTGGTCGTCAAACTTTGCCGTATATTCGGCCAGCGCCGCATCGCCGCGCAGCCGCACGTCCTCGATGATCGTCTGGACATCGCGCGCGACGTTTTCATCGCTTTCGCGCCGGTCGCGGACGAGCCGGGCAAAGGCTTGCGCGAAATCGGGATCGCTTGATCGCAGCCGCAGCATCAGGCCGCCTTCCTTGCCGCTACCATGGTGCGGAACGCATCGACCAGCCCGCCCAGCCGCGCGCTGTCGGTCTTGAGTGCGGCACGGTTGACGATCAGGCGCGCCGAAACGGGCAGGATCTGGCTGGTTTCAACCAGCCCGTTTTCCTTCAGCGTGCGCCCGGTGGAGACAAGATCGACGATGCGGCTGGCAAGGCCCAGCGAAGGGGCCAGTTCCATCGCGCCGTTCAGCTTCACGACTTCGGCCTGCACACCAAGCTTTTCGAAGTGGCGGCGGGTCAGGTTGGGATACTTCGTGGCGACGCGGGCGTGGCTTTCGCGCGCGTTAGCGCCCGATTCGACCGCGCTGGCCGGCTCTGCCACCGAAAGGCGGCAATGCCCGATGTCGAGATCGACCGGTGCATAGAGATCGGCATAGTCGAACTCGTCGATTACATCGGACCCGACGATTCCGGCATGCGCCGCGCCGTGGGCCACGAAAGTTGCCACGTCGAAGGCGCGAACGCGGATGATCTTCACGTCTGCCCGGTTGGTGGCAAAGGACAGCGCGCGCGAGTTCTTGTTGAAGAAATCGGCATCGGGCACGATCCCGGCCTTCTCCAGCAGAGGCAGCGCCTCATCAAGGATGCGGCCCTTGGGCAGGGCGAACACGAGGGGATTGGGCGTGGACATAGCTCGCCGCCCATATGGTAGCTGCGGGCAAAGGGCAACCGAATGAACCCGATCAGCCAGATCGAAGCGGTTGTTCAGCCCAGAAACCGGTCGAGCGCGGCGTTGACCGCTTGCGGTGCTTCCCACGGCACGAAATGGCCGCAGCCAGGCACCTCTTCCAGCGTCAGGTCGGTAACCACCTTTTCGATGCCTTCAAGGTTGCACGGCGGCAGCGCCTTGTCGTCCATTGCCCAGATTACCAGCGTCGGGATGGCCAGCGGGGGCAGCGGGGAATCACGGAACCCTTCCGGCAGGGCATAGGGTGCATCGAGCGGCGGCACCGCCACCGGGCTGGCGCGGTACCAGTTCAGCATGGCGATGGCCGCTTCGGGGTCTGCCCAGTCCTGCATCAGCGCAGCGCGCTCATCCTCTTCCAGCAGTGGCGAGCGTTCCCATTTGAGCGCCTTCATCAGCACCGCGCCAAGGCCGTGCTGGCGCACCAGGGCATCGTTGGCGGTATCGCGGAAATCGCGCATGTACTGGCTGGCGGCGCGCTGGACCGGGCTGGTCCACAAGAGACGCGGAAAGATCGCCGGGTGCGGCGCATTGGCGATGACCGCGCGCGTCACCCGCGTCCCCTGGCCGAGCAGCGCCACGCCCCATGCGATCGCACCGCCCCAGTCATGGCCGACGATGGTAAAAGATCCCACCCCCAGCGCATCGGCCAGTTCGAAGACATCGCGGATCAGCTTGTCCGCGCTGTAGCTTGCCACGTCCTGTGGCCGGGACGATCCGCGATAACCGCGCTGGTCGGGCGCGATGCAGCGGAACCTGCCGGAAAGGTGCGCAATCTGGTGCCGCCAGGTGCGGTGGCTTTCGGGAAAGCCATGCAGGAAGATCAGCGCCGGGGCATCGCGTGGCCCGCAATCCACCACATCCAGTTCGATTCCGCTGGCCAGTCTTGCGCGCTGCATCGGGGGCATCTGGGGCATCGGCAGGCATCCTCTTCGTGCGGCGCATCTGCCGCGCCGGGCATGATATTCAGGCGAGGCGGAGCAGGTTGGCCAGATCGGCGGGAAAGATCGTTTCGGGCCAGTGTGCAAGTTCTGCCGGATCGAACCAGCGCGCCTCCATCTGCATCGCCCGCTCCAGCGCAGTATGCCCGCTGGTATCGACGGAAAAGGCGGCTGTTCGCACCCGGAAAAAGCGTTCGTCCGATGTGATCGGCTCGCCTTCCAGCGTGGTATAGTCATCCGCGCGGTGGGCGATTTGTGGGCCGCAATCCACGTCCAGCCCGGTTTCCTCGCGCAGTTCGCGGCGTGCCGCTGCGCTGAAATCCTCACCCGCGTCGCATTCTCCGCCCGGCGCGCACCAGAATGGTGGCCGGTCCGCCGGGGCATAACGGAACAGCAGGACGCGCCCCGCCTCGTCGGTCAGCACCACGCGCGCCGCACGGCGGATGCGGCGTTCCGACATGTTGCGAGCGGTGGCGCTATTCACCCGGCGCGCGCGCCTTGATCGCCAGCGGGTGCACCCGCTGGCCCGGCAGGTCGCCCAGCGCCTTGTTCACCATCCTCTGGCGGTTCAGGCGCGATTCGCCGGCGAAGCGCGGGCTTTCGATTTCCACCGTGAAGTGCGATTCGCCCGACCCGTCGTGCCCGGCATGGCCGTGGTGCTGCGCGCTGTCGTTGATCACGGCAAGGTGTGTCGGGGCAAAGGCCTGCGTCAGCAGCCGTTCGATTTCCTGGGCAATTGGTCCTGTCATGTCTTTTCTTCTAGCCGCTCTGTCGCCATGTGGGAACGGCATGCGCACCGACAAGTTTCATGGCCGCGTCACCGGCGCGTCGGCGATCTGCCACGCCCCCGGCTGCGAGGAACCGGGCGAGTTCCGTGCGCCCGGCGTGCGTCCATCGGGTTTCGATGGGCCGGGCGATTACCGCTGGTTCTGTCTTGAACATGTGCGCCAGTTCAACGCAGGGTATGATTTCTTTGCCGGGATGACCCCGGACGAAATCCTTGCCGCGCAATCGCCGCTGTCGGGGTGGGAGCGTGAAACGCGCGCTTTCCGCCCGGATGCGGGCGTCGATTTCGCGCCGCCGTGGGGGGACTTTGCCGATCCGCTCGAAGCGATCGCCGCGCGGGCAAAGGCGCGGCGTGCCGATCATCGCATGGCCGCCGAAGCGGCCCGGCGCGGGATCAGCCCGGACGAGCGCAAGGCCTACGATGTCCTGAACCTTGCCTATGATGCCGACCGCCGCGCCTTGCGCAGCCGTTATTCGCAACTCGTGCGCGAATACCACCCCGACCGCAACGGCGGTGACCGCAGCCACGAAGGGCGGCTGCAACAGGTCGTCGAGGCGTACAACCTGCTCAAGGCCAGCAGCGGATTTGCCTGACGCCGCGCGCCGGTGCCGAACGCAAAAGAGGCCCCGGAAGGGGCCTCTTTCACATTTCCGATCAGTGCCGGGCGATCAGGCGGCGACTGGCGCCGCATCGCGCACCGACTGGTCGACATGGTCGGCAAACTGCTGGAAGTTGTCGACAAACTTGCGCACCAGTTCCTGGGCGGTCTTGTCGTATTCTTCGCCATCGGCCCATGCGCCGCGCGGATCGAGCAAGCGGGTTTCGACGCCCGGCACTTCGACCGGCACTTCAAAGCCGAAGTTCGCATCCTTGCGGAAGGTGGCGTTGTTGAGGCTTCCGTCGAGCGCAGCGTTGAGGAGCGCGCGGGTGGCCTTGATCGGCATGCGCTTGATGCCTTCCATTGTCGCCTTGCCGCCCGACCAGCCGGTGTTGACCAGCCAGCACTTCACGCCGCCCTTGGCGATGCGCTCCTTGAGCAGGTTGCCATAGACCGAAGGGTGACGCGGCATGAACGGCGCGCCAAAGCAGGTGGAGAACGTCGCTTCCGGCTCGGTCACGCCGATTTCGGTACCGGCAACGCGCGCGGTGTAGCCCGACAGGAAGTGGTACATGGCCTGATCCGGCGTGAGACGCGCGATCGGGGGCAGCACGCCATAGGCATCGGCGGTAAGGAAGATCAGGTTGGCCGGGACCGGGCCGAGGTTCTTTTCCGAGCAGTTCGGAATGAAGTCGATCGGATAGGAACCGCGGCTGTTTTCGGCCAGGCTGTTGTCATCAAGGTCGATGGTGCGGGTGACCGGATCGATCACCACGTTTTCCAGCACCGTGCCGAAACGCTTGGTCGTGGCGAAGATTTCCGGTTCCGCTTCGGCGGAAAGGCGGATCATCTTGGCATAGCAGCCGCCTTCGAAGTTGAACACGGCGGTGTCCGACCAGCCGTGCTCATCGTCGCCGATCAGCGTGCGCGAAGCGTCAGCCGAAAGCGTGGTCTTGCCAGTGCCGGAAAGGCCGAAGAACACGGCGGTCTTGCCATCGGGGCCAACGTTGGCCGAACAGTGCATCGGCATCACGCCCTTGACGGGCAGGAGGTAGTTGAGGATGCCGAAGACCGACTTCTTCATTTCGCCGGCATAGGCGGTGCCGCCGATCAGGATCAGCTTTTCGCTGAAGTTTACTGCGACGACGGTTTCGCTGCGCGAACCGTGGCGTTCGGGATCGGCGCGGAAGCTGGGCAGGTCGATGATGGTATATTCGGGAACGAACGAGGCCAGTTCATCGGCGCCGGGACGGACCAGCAGCGTGCGGATGAACAGGTTGTGCCAGGCGAATTCGTTGATGACGCGCACGTTGACGCGGTGTTCCGGCTGGCTGCCGCCGAACAGGTCGGCAACGTAGAGGCGGTTCTTTTCGCCCAGCGCCTTGATGAAATCAGCCTTGAGCGCGGCGAAGTGTTCGGGCGTCATGGCGACGTTGGTCTTGCCCCACCACACGGTGTTTTCGGTTTCGGCATCGCGGACGATGAACTTGTCCTTGGCCGAACGGCCGGTGTGCTTGCCGGTTTCCACCACCAGCGGACCATCAACCGAAAGCAGCCCTTCGCCGTTGCGCACCGCATGTTCGACCAGCGGCGCGGTGCCGAGATTGGCGAACAGCTCAGCCGGTTCCGGGAAACCCTGGCTGGAAAGAGACACGTTCAGGCTGTTATCGGACACTTAAGGCCTCCCGTTGGCAATTTCGGCGCGGACAATGGCCCGCCCGGCGCAAGAATGCGAATACGAATGCACTGATTCTGGAAACGCGCATACTGTCTGGCCTTTGCTGCGTCAAATACCGCCGGGCAATGAAGTTTTTTGCGCAGCAGGTTGCACCTTGTGCAACTTGCCCGATGGCGCCGGGCGCGCCGCGATTTCCGGCAGGCCGGATTGCCAGCCCCCGGCGGCGAAGGTATCGCTGCTGGCATGGTCAGCCCGCCGCCCGCCCGCCCCGTTTCGCCGCAAGCCGCCCCGGCGGATGCGCGGCGCACGATCGCGCTGGTGGATGATGACCGCAACATCCTGACCACCGTATCCATCGCGTTGCAGACCGAAGGCTTTGCCACCCGCCTGTACAACGATGGCGATACCGCACTCAAGGCGCTGCTCGAAAACCCGCCCGACCTGGCTGTGTGCGATATCAAGATGCCGCGCATGGACGGGCACGAACTGCTGCGCCGGCTGCGCGAGAAAAGCGACCTGCCCCTGATCTTCCTGACCAGCAAGGACGATGAGGCGGACGAGGCACAGGGCCTTGCCATGGGGGCGGACGACTACATCGCCAAGCCGTTCAGCCAGCGTCTGCTGGTGGCCCGGATCAACGCGATCCTGCGGCGCAGCGATATCGTGCGGCGCGGCACCGGCCCGGATGAAGATGCCAGCGCAGAACCGCTGCCCGATCCGGTCCGCCGCGGTCGGCTGGTGATGGACCCGGCGCGCCATGTGGTTACGTGGGACGATGCGCCGGTATCGCTGACCGTCACCGAGTTCCTGATCCTTGAGGCGCTGGCCACGCGCCCCGGTGTGGTCAGGACGCGCAACCAGTTGATGGACATTGCCTATCACGACGATGTCTTTGTCGATGACCGGACCATCGACAGCCATATCAAGCGCCTGCGTCGCAAGTTCCGGGCGGTCGATCCGGGCTTTGGCGCGATCGAGACGCTCTATGGCGCGGGCTACAGCTTTGCCGATGAATGACGGCGATCCCGCTCTGCCGGACAGCATGATTGCCCGGCGGGGGCCACGTATCCGCGGGGTATCGCTGACCACGCGCATCCTGGCCGTCAATGTCATTGCGCTGGCCTTGCTGGCGGGCGGGTTCTTCTATCTCGACAGCTACCGCACGCAGTTGATCGAGGAGCGGTTCAAGCTGGCCCGCGCCGAGGCCGACATCGCCGCCGATGCGCTCGACGGGGCGAGCATGGCGCAGCGGCGGCAGCTCATGGCGCGCATCGGCACCGACCAGGTGCTGCGGCTGCGGCTCTACAACGGGGAGGGACAGCTTGAGATCGACAGCTTTGCCCTGGCCCCGCCGAGCTTTGCGCTGATCGACCCCGAAACCGAACCGTGGTATCAGCAGGCCGCACGCCTGCTTGACCGGGGGGTGGATTTCATCGTCCGCGCGCCCAGCGTCGAACGCTATAGCGATACCGCCGAAACCCCCGCCGGGACATGGCCGGAAATCGCCGCTGCGCGCCGGTCGGGCCAGACCGAGGTCTATCTGCGCTACGCCCCGGACCGCACTCCGGTGATTACCGCTGCCGCGCCGGTGGGTGGCGAGGGCGAAGTGTTGCTGACCTTGCGCAATGCGCTCGACGTGACGCAGGCGGTGCGCGATGCCCGCCAGACGCTGGTCATCATCATCGGCATCGCGCTGCTGCTGTCGGTGCAGCTTTCGCTGTTTCTGGCGCGGACCATCGTGCAGCCGCTGCGCGCACTTGTCCGCGCGGCGGTGCGCGTGCGGCTTGGGCGCGAACGCGAAGTGGTGGTGCCGCGCCTGCCCGATCGCGGTGACGAGATCGGCCTGCTCGCCCGTGCCGTTTCGGACATGACCACCGCGCTGCGCCAGCGCATCGACGCGGTGGAAAGCTTTGCCGCCGATGTCGCGCACGAACTCAAGAACCCGCTGGCGTCGCTTTCAGGCGCGCTGGAGACGATGGAGCGTGTGGACGACCCGGCGCTGCGCCGCCAGTTGGCCGCGATCGCCGCGCACGACGTGCAGCGCATCGACCGCCTGATTACCGAGATTGCCGATGCCAGCCGGATCGACGCCGAACTGAGCCGCGCCACGTTCGACCCGCTCGACCTGGCCGCACTGGCATCGCAGGTGGTCGGTGCGCGCGATGTCCGCGCCGATGTTTCCACGCCGATCCGGCTGACGCACCAGGGCGGGGATACCATGGTCGCAGGCGATGCGGCGCGGCTGGAACGGGTGCTGGAAAACCTGCTCGACAATGCCGTGTCCTTCTCGCCGCCGGGTGGGGCCGTCGATGTTTCGGTCTGGGGCGATGCTGCTGCTGCGCATCTGTCTGTCAGCGACGAAGGCCCCGGCATCCCCGCAGGTGAGCGCGACAAGGTGTTCGAACGCTTCCATTCGGTGCGCCCGGAAGAAGAAGCCTTCGGGGCGCACAGCGGTCTGGGCCTCGCCATCGCGCGGACGATTGCCGAAGCGCATGATGGTTCGCTGATCATCACCGACCGGGCCGACGGAATGCCGGGCGCGTGCCTCGTCCTCAGCCTGCCCCTGCTGGGCGAGGATGCGCGATGAGCCTTGCGCGGCAGTCCACCTGCGTTGCCATCGGCGGGCGCGGCGTCCTGATCGAAGGGGCGCCCGGCAGCGGCAAGTCCAGCCTTGCGCTGGCGCTGATCGACCGCGGCGCCGTGCTGGTGGGCGATGACGGCATCCTTGCCGAAGTGCGCGACGGCCGCCTGATTGCCGCGCCGCATCCGCGCATCGCGGGCAAGCTGGAAGTGCGCGGGGTGGGGCTGGTGACCATGCCGGTGTCCGGTCCGGTGCCAGTCGCGCTGGTGGTAACGCTCGACAGTGCCGCACCGCGCTTTGTCGAACAGCCCGGCAGCGTCGCTATCGCCGGGATTGCGCTGCCGCACGTGCGGCTCTGGCCCGACAGCCCGGTGCTGGCACTGCGGGCCGAGATGGCGCTGCGCGTGCATGGCCTTTCGTTTTCGTGAACCGGTGCATTGTCGTTGCAACGGTCTTTCCAAGCGGCGCATGAAAGCGCAAGACAGCGCACCATGCCGCAAGATTCGAATCCCCAGCGCATCCTGCTCGTCACCGGCCTGCTGGGGGCAGGCAAGACAACCGCGCTGCGTACGCTCGAAGACATGGGCTGGGAAGCGATCGACAATTTCCCGATCCGCCTGCTCGACCGGCTGCTGGAAACCGAACCCGGATCTGCCCATGGCGAAAGCGGCGCACCGATGGCGATCGGGTTCGATACCCGCACCCGTGGCTTCGATCCGGCGCGGACGATCGATCTGGTCAAGAAGCTGTCGCAGCGCAGCGACCTTCAGGTGACCACGCTGTTCCTCGATTGCGCCGGGACCGAGCTGGAGCGCCGCTATAACGAAACCCGCCGCCGCCACCCGATGAGCGAGGACAAGCCTGCGGCCACCGGCATCGCGGCCGAGCGCGAGCTGCTGGAACCGCTGCGCCGCTGGGCCGATGTCGTGCTGTCCACCACCAGTTTCACCGCCAACGATCTGCAGCAGGCGATTCGCGCCCAGTTCGGCACACAGACCCCGCTTCCGGTCACGCTGACGATCAGCAGTTTCGGCTTTTCGCGCGGGATGCCGCCACTGGCCGATCTGGTTTTCGACATGCGTTTCCTTGCCAATCCGCACTGGGTCGATGCGCTGCGCCCGCAGACCGGGCGCGATGCGCCGGTGGGCGATTATATCCGCCAGGATCCTGCATTCGCGGAAGCTTTCGACCGCATCCGCGACCTGCTGCTGCTGCTGCTGCCGCGCTATCAGGCGCAGGGCAAAGCCTATGTCCACGTCGCGTTCGGGTGCACCGGCGGGCGCCACCGTTCGGTGTTCATGGCGGAGCAGATCGCTTGCGCCTTGCGCGACGCCGGATTTTCTCCCACATTGCTGCATCGCAACCTTGCGTCGCGGGCGGCAGACCTGCTCGAAGGCGCAAGATGAAAAGAACGGGTGAGGCAGTGCTGGAAGCCATGCATTTCGATTTTCCATCGTCTTGCGTGCCCTGCATCAATGCCCAGCTTCCATTCAGGCAAGCATGGCGACAATGCCGGGACGCACTGCGGAGCATGCCCGTTTCATGATCGGACTTATCCTTGTCACCCACGGCGCCCTTGCCGACGAGTTCATCCATGCGATGGAACATGTCGTTGGCAGGCAGACCGATGTCATCGCCGTGTGCATCGGCCCGAACGATGACATGGAAAAACGCCGCCGGGAAATTGCCGACGCGATCCGGCGGGTCGACAGCGGCGAAGGCGTAATCATCCTGACCGATCTGTTCGGCGGCACCCCATCGAACCTGGCAATTTCGCTGATGGAAGCGGGCCGGGTCGAAGTGATCGCCGGAATCAACCTGCCCATGCTGATCCGCCTTGCCAAGGCGCGCGGGTGCATGGGTGTCAAGGAAGCGACAGCGGCGGCGCGCGATGCGGGCCGCAACTACATAACGATCGCTTCGGAGTTCTTGGGACAGGACGCATGATATGGCAGAACAGGGTTACGTCGTCCGGGAGACGGTGACGATCGTCAACCAGCGCGGCCTTCATGCCCGCGCCAGCGCAAAGTTCGTCAATGCCGTGGCCAAGCTGCAGGACGGTGTCACGGTGACTGTGGCCAAGGACGGAACCGAAGCCAACGGCGGCTCGATCCTGGGGCTGATGATGCTGGGCGCGGCGCGGGGTGATACGGTCGACGTGGCGGTTGCCGGGCCGGAAGGCGATGCCGACGCGATTCTGATGAAGCTGACCGGGCTGATCAAGGACGGCTTCGGCGAAGATTGATTCGTCCGGCAGCGCGCCCTTGCCGCCGCGCGCCTGCTGCCGCATGGGAGCGCCATGACGCGCAAGATCATCACCGGCTATTCCAACCCGACGGTCAAGTTCGTGCGGTCCTTGCGCGAACGCAAGCACCGGCGGCGCGAAGGGCGCTTCCTGGCCGAAGGGCTGCGCTTGCTGACCGACGCGCGCGCATGCGGCCGCGTGCCAGAATTGCTGCTGATGGCGCAGGGGCGCGAAGGGCATCCCTTGCTCGACGAGCTTGAAAGCGCAGTCGTCGCGGCGGCGGGCGAGGTGATCGAACTGCCGCTCGACATTCTTGCCAAGATTACCGGAAAGGACAATCCGCAAGCCGTGGCGGGTGTCTTTGCCGAATGGGATACGACGCTGGAGCGGCTCGATCGCGCGGCTGCTCCGTTGTGGCTCGTCGCCCACGCCATGCGCGATCCCGGCAACCTCGGTACGATGCTGCGCACCGCCGATGCGGTGGGCGCGGGCGGGCTGATCCTGATCGACGATTGTGTGGACCCGTTCTCGGTCGAGGCCGTGCGCGCCAGCATGGGCGCGATCTTCACCCGGCACCTGGCGCAGGCCCGCTGGGAAGACTTCATCGCCTGGTTGCGCGCCGGCGAAGGGCAACTGGTTGCGGCCAGCTTGCGCGATGCGGTGCCTTATCGCGGTGCGCCATATGCCGCGCCTTGCTTCGTCATGGTCGGCAACGAATCCCGCGGCCTGCCCGAAGCTTATGAACATGCCTGCGACCTGCGCGTGACGATGCCGATGAAGGGCCGCGCCGACAGCCTCAACGCCGCGGTCGCCGGGGCGGTTTTGGCGTATGAGGTGCTGGCGGCGCTGGAGCGGTAATTTCCGCACGTCCGGTTAATGCCCCGGTCAGTCGTACGGGTGTATGGAATAGACATGCGCCGGACCCTTGCCCCGCTTGCCGCCTTTGCCGCCCTGTTGGGCGGTTGCGCTACTGCGCCGGGCGGGACCGAAGGGCTGGCGGGGTCGCGCTGGACCATCGTGCGGATCGACGGTGCGGCCCCGGTCGCTCCCGAAAGGGCGATGATGCGTTTTGACGATGACCGGTTGAGCGCAAGTGTCGGCTGCAACGGCATTGGCGGGCCGTATCACGTCGATAACGGCCGGATGATCGCCGGGCCGCTGATGGCCACGCGCATGTTCTGCGAAGGGCCGGTGTGGCAGCAGGAAGAGGCCGTCAACGCGCTGCTTTCCGCCGCCCCTGAAATCCGCCGCAGCGGCAACGCGCTGCAACTGGTGTCGGGCGGGCACACGCTGGAACTGGCGCGTGCTGCGTCCTGATCAATCCCCGGCGATGAATGCGGTGATGCGCCAGCGCCCGCCGCGCGGTTCGGCAATCAGCCGGTAATCGAGCAGGCTGCGCAGGCTGGCCGTAGCAACCCAGCCCTTTGTCCCGGCGTTGAGCGTTACCCTGGTGAAGCGCGCTTTGGGATCGAACCCCAGCGGGTCGATCCCGACGATACCCCAGCCGATCGTTTCGATCGTCCTTGCTCCGGTGCCCCCCGCCTTGTCCAGCAGGGGCGTGTCATCGCCCAGCACCAGCATCGCGCTGTAGCTGTCGATGCGGTCGGGCACGTTCCAGAACACCCATGGCATGGCGGCAAGGCCGCCCTGCATTGCACAGCCCAGCGGAAGGATCGCGTCGAGTTCCTGCCACAGCGGCCCGTCGGTGCTGCCCAGCCTCCGCTTCAATTCCTCGGTGCCGCTTCCGCCGCCATAGTCGAGCCGGATGTCGGGTGCGGCCAGCGCGGCCAGCGCCTGGGCATCGCGCGCGCGTATCGCGGATACCAGCGTCTTGCGGAAGGCGGCAAAGCCCGGCTCGCGGGTGCATTCGTCCTGCGGCGCGTAACGCGCGGGCGTGGGCGCTGCGGGGTGAACCGCAGCGGGGGAGGGCACGGCCGCAAGCTGCGCCGCTTGCGTCGACACAGGGCCGGGCGGTGGCGGAGCTACCGGCAGGGCCAGAGGGGTTGATACGGCCAGCGGTGGCGCGGACGGCGTGGGGGAAGGTGTCGGGGCCGGTTGAGGCCCTTGTGGTGCGGTGGCGGGCGCTGGCGAAGGTGAGGGCTGCGGGTCGCACGCGCATAGCGCCAGCGCCAGCAGCGGCGCGGCAGCAAGGGTGCGTATCGGGGGCTGTGCCCATGCCGTCATCCGTTCGTCCCGGTTCCTCCGTCTTCAGCCGCAAGTGCGATCAGGCCGCTGTCGCCGTGGCGCGGCGCCGCCTCCACCTGCGGCACTTCGTCGATCTCGCGCTTGCCGATCTCGATGTGCTTGTCCCGCAACCGCCGTCCGGCGGAAAGGACGTTGCGTTCGAAGCTGCCGACAAACTTGTTGTAGTTGGATACCGCGCTGTCCAGCCCGGACCCCACCCGCTTCAGGTGTTCTGCGGCAACGGCCAGCCGGTCATAGAGTTCCCCGCCCATGCGCCCGATCTCGCGCGCCTCGCGCGCCAGCCCGTCCTGCCGCCATACTTGCGCCACGGTGCGCGCGATGGCGACAAGGTTAGTCGGGCTGGCCAGCAGCACGCGCCGTTCGAAGGCAAAGTCCCACAGCCCTGGATCGCGTTCGAGCGCGGCGGCGATGAAGTGTTCGCCGGGCACGAACATGAGCACGTAATCGGGCGCTTCTTCGAACTGGCTCTGGTAGGATTTGGCGCCGAGTGTCTGGATGTGGTTGCGCATCGACTGGACATGCGCGGTCAGCGCGATCTTGCGGGTATCGTCGTCGTCCGCCTCGAACGCATCCTGATAGGCGTTGAGCGATACCTTGGCGTCGATCACCAGCAGCTTGTTGCCGGGGACGCGCACGATTGCATCAGGGCGCAGGCGGCCTTCGTCGGTTTCGACCGACTGTTCGGTGACGAAATCGGTGTGTTCGGCAAGGCCGCACTGTTCAAGCACGTTGCGCAGTTGCAGTTCGCCCCAGCGGCCGCGCGTCTTCGGCCCGTTGCGCAGGCTGTTGCCCAGTTGCGCAGCGGCGGCGCGCACCGCTTCCTGCCCGTCGCGCATCGACTGGATCAGGCCGGTGAGGTTGCCGAAGGCATCGACGCGCTCCTTCTCCAGCTTGCCGACCTGCTCTTCATAGCTGCGCAGGCGCTGATCGACCGGGGCGAGCAGCGATTTGAGCCGTTCCGCGCTGGTCTTCTCGCTTTCCTCGAACCGCGACTGCGCGCGGGCAAGGAAGGTTTCCTGCGCTTTTTCCAGCACCTTGTTGCCCGCGTTCTCGAACTCCTTGCGCAAGGCTTCCTGCGCTTCGATCAGCAGGCGCTTCTGTTCGGCGAAGTTTTCGGCATCGGCCTTCATCCGTTCCAGCGCGGTGCGCAAACCGTCACGCTCTTCGCGCAGGCGGACGAGTTCGGCGCGGACGGTATCTGTGTCGGCGGCGCTCTGGCGCGCGGCGGCAAGCGCCGGGGCCAGCTCGTCGCGTTCGCGCCGCACGGCAGAAAGGTCAGCGGCCATGGCGTCCAGCGCGCGTGCCCGCTCGCTCATCGCAGCAAGGTCCACGGTCATCGCCTTGACCGTGCCTTCGTGCGCGCGGGCCTCAGCATCGCGGGTGTCGAACCGCGCGCGCCATTCGCCAGCAGGCCGCGAGCCGAGGAACCAGCCCAGTGCGATACCGGCCAGCAGCGCGATCACGACGACGAGAATCAGGATCGGGTCCACGCAAGCTCCCAGCAAGAACGAACCGGGAACTTATCGCGTTGCAGCGCGGCTGGCAACCAGCCGCGTGCGCTTATCCTCAGGCAGCCTTGCGCAGCTTTTCCAGCTTCTTGATCGCCATGTTGCGCTTGAGGCGCGAAAGGTGGTCGATGAACACCACGCCTTCGAGGTGGTCCATCTCATGCTGGAGGCAGGTGGCCATCAGGCCGTCCATTTCCTCTTCATGGACGGTGCCGTCCAGATCCTGCCAGCGCGCGCGGATGCGGGCAGGGCGTTCGACCTCGGCATAGATTTCGGGGACCGACAGGCAGCCTTCCTGATAGATGCTGTGTTCTTCGGACGGATCGAAGATTTCCGGGTTGATGAACACGCGCGGTTCGCGCCTGGTCGGCTGGTGATGGTGGTGGTGCCCGTCATGGTCGCAGGCAACCGGTTCGGCATCGGGATCGTCGGGCTGCAGGTCGATCACCAGCACACGCAGCGGCACGCCGATCTGGATCGCCGCAAGGCCGATGCCGGGGGCATCGTACATCGTTTCGAACATGTCGGCGACGAGCGTGCGCAGATCATCGTCGAACGCGGTGACGGGGGCGGAGACCTGCTTCAGGCGCGGGTCGGGGATTTCGATGATTTCGCGGATGGCCATGAGCGGCAGATAAGAGACAATTGGCGGAGTCGCAAGGTGGAGATGGCGCTTGCGATCAGGCGCGCGAACCGCCCCCGCAGGGCCTGTTCAGGCAACCGGCCGCCGCGCCCGCAAGGCTTGCGCCAGCGTGCCTTCGTCAAGATAGTCCAGCTCGCCTCCCACCGGCAGGCCGTGTGCGAGCTGGGTCACGCGCACCGCGGCGCCTTCCAGCCGTTCGGCGATGTAGTGGGCGGTGGTCTGGCCTTCGAGCGTGGCGTTCATCGCCAGCACCACTTCGTCGATCCCGCCTCTGGCCACGCGGTCGAGCAGCATGCCGATAGTCAGGTCTTCGGGGCGCACCCCTTCCAGCGCGGAAAGCCTGCCGCCGAGCACGTGGTAGGTGCCGGTGAACAGGCGCGCCCGGTCGAGCGCCCAGAGGTCCGCCACTTCCTCCACCACGCAGATCGCACGGGCATCGCGGCGCGGATCGGCGCAGATGCCGCAGGGGTTGGTGGTGTCGATATTGCCGCAGATGGCGCATTCGACCAGCAGATCCTGCACGGTGGTCAAGGCTGCCAGAAGCTGCGGCAGCGCGGTTTCGCGCCGCTTTATCAGCCACAATACTGCGCGCCGGGCCGAGCGCGGCCCCAGCCCCGGCAGGCGGGCCAATGCGCCTGATAGCGCCTCGATCTCTTGCGATGCCATCGCCGCACAGATAGGGCCGGGGACGATAAACGGAAGGGCCTTTTCCAGCTTATGCGCATCATCTTCATGGGAACGCCCGATTTCGCGGTGCCGACACTGCAGGCGCTGGTCGCGGCGGGGCACGAAGTGGCGGCGGTCTATTGTCAGCCGCCGCGCCCGGCGGGCCGGGGCAAGAAGCTCCAGCCTTCGCCGGTGCAGCTTGCCGCGCAGGCCCACGGCATCGCGGTGCATACCCCGGTGAGCCTGCGCGACGCGGCCGAGCAGGCGGCCTTTGCCGCGCTGGGCGCCGAAGTGGCGGTGGTCGCGGCCTATGGCCTGATTCTGCCGCAGGCGGTGCTCGATGCGCCGCGGCTGGGGTGCCTCAACGTCCACGGATCGCTGCTGCCGCGCTGGCGCGGCGCGGCGCCGGTGCAGCGTGCGATCCTGGCAGGCGATGCCACGACGGGCGTCACCATCATGCAGATGGAGCGCGGCCTCGATACCGGGCCGATGCTCGCCCGCGTGGAAACGCCGGTCGACGGCAAGACCGCCGGCGACCTGACGACGGAGCTGGCGGAAAAAGGCGCCGCACTGATGGTTTCCGTGCTGGCCGATCTGGCCGGGCACCCGCCACGCGTGCAGCCGGACGAGGGCGTGACTTATGCCCACAAGATCGACAAGGCCGAAAGCCGCCTCGATTTCGGCCACGATGCGGTGCAGGTCGAACGGCAGGTTCGCGCCTTTGCCCCCGCACCCGGCGCGTTCTTCGAGCTTGAGGGCGAACGCTACCGCGTGCTGGCGGCGCAGCTTGCGCCCGGCAGCGGCGCGCCCGGCGTGACGCTGGACGATGCGCTTACGATCGGTTGTGCATCGGGGGCGATCCGCCCCGTGCTGGTCCAGCGCGCGGGCCGCCCGGCGATGGATGCGGCGGCACTGCTGCGCGGGCGGGCAATCCCTGCCGGAACGGTGCTGGGCTGAACCATGCGCTTTGCCCTGACGCTTGAGTGGGATGGCGCACCGTTCATGGGCTTCCAGCGGCAGGCGCACGGGCCTTCCGTGCAGCAGGCGGTGGAAGAGGCCGTTGAGCTGGTGACCGGCGACGAGGTGCGCCTGCACGCCGCCGGGCGCACCGATGCCGGGGTGCACGCCCTGGCGATGCGCGCGCATTTCGACCTTTCGCGTGCGTTCGACCCTTTCCGCATGGCCGGGGCGATCAACGCAAGGGTCAGCCCGCTGCCGATTGCCGTGCGCGATTGCGTGGTGGTGCCGGACGATTGGCACGCGCGCTTTTCATGCGTCGGGCGGGCCTATGAATACCGCATCGTCAACCGCCGCGCGCCGCTGACGCTGGAGCGTGGCAAGGCCTGGCGGGTGACGCGCCCGCTTGATGCTGCAGCAATGCACGATGCGGCGCAGGCGCTGGTCGGGCGGCACGATTTCACCACGTTCCGATCCGTGCATTGCCAGTCGGCCAGCCCGGTCAAGACGCTCGACCGGCTGGCCGTGCGGCGCGAGGGCGAGCATGTGCTGATCGAGGCAGCGGCGCGCAGCTTCCTGCACCATCAGGTGCGCTCGATGGTCGGCTGCCTTGCCATGGTGGGGCAGGGGCAGTGGACCTGCGCCGATCTGATCGCTGCGCTGGAGGCGAAAGACCGCCGAGCTTTGGGGCTGAACGCCCCGCCGGACGGCCTTTATTTCACCCGCGCGGATTATCCGCCCGCATGACGGATCAGCCGCGGTGCGCGACGCTTTCGGGCAAATCCTTGCCGAACACGCGCTGGTAGTATTCGGCCACCAGCACGCGTTCCGTCTCGTCGCACTTGTTGAGGAACGAGAGACGGAAGGCGAAACCCACGTCGTTGAAGATCTTGCTGTTCTGCGCCCACGAAATGACCGTACGCGGGCTCATCACCGTGGAGATATCGCCGCCGATGAAGCCGTTGCGCGAAAGGTTTGCCACGCGCACCATGTCGGTCACCACGCGCGGATCGAGGTCCGGCAGCTTCTTGGAGACGATTTCGACTTCGGTCGCTTCGGCCAGGTAGTTGAGCGCGACGACGAGATTCCAGCGGTCCATCTGGCCCTGGTTGATCGCCTGCGTGCCGTGATACAGCCCGCTGGTATCGCCCAGCCCGACGGTGTTGGCCGTGGCGAAGAGGCGGAAGTGCGGGTTGGGGCGGATGACCCGGTTCTGGTCGAGCAGGGTCAGCTTGCCTTCGGTTTCCAGCACGCGCTGAATCACGAACATCACGTCCGGCCGCCCGGCGTCGTATTCGTCGAACACCAGCGCGGTCGGCGTCTGCAACGCCCAGGGCAGCAGCCCTTCGCGGAACTCGGTAACCTGCAACCCGTCACGCAGGACGATGGCATCGCGCCCTACCAGGTCGATACGGCTGATGTGCGCATCGAGGTTGATGCGGATGCACGGCCAGTTCAGCCGCGCGGCGACCTGTTCTATGTGCGTCGATTTGCCCGTACCGTGATAGCCTTGCACCATCACGCGGCGATTGAAGGCAAAGCCGGCCAGGATCGCCAGCGTGGTGTCCGGGTCGAACACATAGGTATCGTCGCTGTCGGGCACGCGTTCGTCCGCCAGCGAAAACGCCGGAACCTTCATGTCGATATCAATGCCGAAGGTTTCGCGGACATCGATTTCGGTGTCGGGCGCGGCGAGCACGGTCGTCGCGTGGCTGCTTTGAAGTTCGCTCATCGCTGCCCCGCCTATACGGGCGCGCGCCGGGCTGCAATATTCTTTGCGGTGAGTCTGATGCCAAGCAGAAGGGATGTACGATGAAACTCTATGGTGCGCTGCTTTCGCCCTATGTGCGCAAGGTCGCTGTTTTTGCTACGGAAAAAGGGATTCCCTATGATTTCGTGCAAGGCTCGCCCGGCTCGCCCGACCCCGCTTTCGTCGCCGCCAGCCCTTTTGGGAAGATCCCCGCGATCGAAGACGATGGCTTCACGCTGGCCGATTCCACCGCGATCGCCCTTTATCTCGACGCGCGCTATCCGCAGGTGCCGCTCGTGCCCGAAGATCCGCAGTTGCGCGGGCGGGCGATCTTCCTTGACGAGTTTGCCGATACGCTGCTGGCCGGGTCGGGCCTGAAGGTGCTGTTCAACCGGCTGGTCGGCCCCAAGCTGCTGCGCGTCGGCGGGGACGAAGCGGTTGCGCTTCAGGGTGAAGCGGAATTGCCGCGCTGGTTCGACTGGCTGGAAAACACCGTTCCCGACGATGGCTGGCTGCTGGGGGACATGTTCAGCCTTGCGGACATTTCGGTGGCGTCGGTGCTGCGCACGCTGGTCTACGTGAAGCACCCGGTCGATCCCGCTGTCCGCCCGCGCACAGCGGCGTGGTACGCCCGTGTCACGGCCCGTCCGGCCTGGGCTTCGGTTGCCGCGCAGGAAGACGTGACCGCCAGCCGGATCATGGCGATGCTCGATTGAACGGCGCGGCTGGGCGGATGCGGAAGGGCTGGGCCGGAGATGCCAACCGATGCGGACCGTTTCGCCGGGTGGCGCAGCGGTCGGTCGCTGCTAAGCTGCCGGTCTTTACACAGAAGGGGTACGCACAATGAGCCTGTTCGATTCGATCCTGGGCCAGGTGGCTGGCAATGTCGATGTCCGCAACCTTGCCGCCAAGGTCGGGCTTGATCCCGATCAGGCCGAAAACGCCATCGCCGCGCTGGCCGCAGGCCACCAGGCCAAGGGCGATACGATTGAAACGGCGGCTGCCAATTCGGGTCTCGATGCTGGAAAGCTGCAGGAAATCGTCGCCCATATCGGCGGTGAAGGGTCGCTGGCCAGCTTTGCCTCGATGCTGGGGCAAAGCCCCGACGCCTTGCAGAAGGTTGCCGGTTTCCTCGACCGCGATGGCGACGGCAACCCGCTCAACGACATTGCGGGCATGGCCAAGGGCCTGTTCGGCAGTTGACCTGACGGCAGCATTGCGGCGATAGCATCGCCACGATGCTTGATATTGCGCTCTCCCTGCTGATGCTGGCCGCGATTGCCCTTGCAGGCGGCGCGGTGTTCCTGCTGCGGCGGGGAGAGCGGCAGCGCCCTGTTCTTATGCTCACGCTTGTCGGGGTGATGATAGTTAACCTGATTATCTGGACGCTGCCGGACAAGAACGGCACCACGCTGGCGGGAGCCGCCGCCGAAGGCCCCGAAACGCTGCCCTGAATTGGCCCATAGGTGTGGCGACTGGACCTGCCATGCCTCTTGCATCCCCGGCTTCATCGCGCTGGCTTGCGCCTTTACTGGCGTCAGGATAGTAAACCACTTGATCCGGCGGACCGGACATTGTGGAGAGGGTTGAGCATGCGTTTGAACCGCACGTTGCACGCGATTGTCAGCGCCGCGCTGGTTGGTGCCTTGCCGCTGGCGGGCAGCACGCTTTCGGCGCGCGCGAAGCGCGGCGGTGGCAGCGCCGTCACGGCCGAGGCGATCATCGCCGCCGATGGCGCGAACTGGCTGTCCCATGGGCGCACTTACGACGAACAGCGGTTCAGCCCGCTCGACCGGATCAATACCGGCAATGTCGGCCAGCTTGGCCTTGCATGGTATGCCGACATGGACACCGCGCGCGGGCAGGAAGCAACGCCGCTGGTGATCGACGGGCGGATCTACATTTCCACCGCATGGTCCAAGGCGAAGGCCTATGACGCCCGGACCGGAAAGCTGCTGTGGGCGTTCGATCCGCAGGTGCCGGGAGAAACCGCGGTCAAGGGCTGTTGCGACGTGGTCAGCCGCGGCCTCGCCGCATGGGGGGACAAGCTCTACCTCGCCACGCTCGACGGGCGGCTGATCGCGCTTGACCGCGCTACCGGCAAGCCGGTGTGGTCCACCGTCACGGTCGATCAGAGCAAACCCTATACCATCACCGGCGCGCCGCGTGCGATCGGCGGCCTGATCGTGATCGGCAACGGCGGCGCGGAACTGGGCGTGCGCGGCTATGTCACGGCTTATGACGCGCAGACCGGCAAGCAGGTCTGGCGCTTCTACACCGTGCCCGACAGGCCCGGAAACAACGCCGAAGCCTACCTGAAAAAGGCCGAGGCAACCTGGAACGGCGAATGGTGGAAGCTGGGCGGCGGCGGCACCGTCTGGGATGCCATGGCCTATGACCCGGAGCTTGACCTGCTGTACATCGGCGTTGGCAACGGCAGCCCGTGGAACCAGTCGTACCGCTCGCCGGGTGGGGGGGACAACCTGTACCTTTCCTCGATCGTGGCGATCCGCGCCAGCACTGGCGAATATGTCTGGCATTTCCAGGAAACACCGGGTGAGACGTGGGACTTCACGGCGACCCAGCATATCATTCTGGCCGATCTCGAAATCGGCGGGCGGATGCGCAAGGTGCTGATGCAGGCACCCAAGAACGGGTTTTTCTATGTGCTTGACCGGACGAACGGTCAGTTCATTTCGGGCGATGCCTATGTGCCGATGAACTGGGCCACCGGGCTGGACCCGGTAACCGGGCGCCCGATCGAAAATCCCGAAGCGCGCTATGACAAGACCGGCCGCCCGTTCATCAGCACGCCAGGGGCGATCGGCGCGCATAGCTGGCATCCGATGGCCTTCGATCCGGCCAACCGGCTGGTGTTCATTCCGGCGCAGTTTGCTGCCTACCCCTATGTGCCGGAGAAGGACTGGAAACCGGCGGCGGTCGGCTTCAACCTGGGGATCGACGCGTCGGCCGGGGCGATGCCGGCCAACCAGCAGGCCCGCGATGCCGCCAAGGCTGCGACGACCGGCGCGATCCTGGCGTGGGATCCGGTGGCCAAAGCCACCCGCTGGCGGGTCGATTTCCCCGGCCCGTGGAACGGCGGCATGCTGGCCACGGCGGGCGGCCTGCTGTTTCAGGGCAACGCGCGCGGCAGCTTTGCCGCCTATGCCACCAGGAGCGGCAAACTGCTGTGGTCGTTCCCGGCGCAGACCGGCGTAGTGGCCGCGCCCGTGACATATTCGGTGGGGAAGGATCAGTACGTGGCGGTCCTTGCCGGTTGGGGCGGGGTCTGGCCGCTGGCGGCAGGGCTGCTGACCGACAAATCCGGCCCGGTGCGCAACATCAGCCGCCTGCTGGTGTTCAAGCTGGGCGGCAAGGCCCGTTTGCCAGACGCGCCGCCGTTCGAGGAGCGCCCGCTCGATCCGCCCGCGCCGGCGGGGACCGAGCAGAGCGTCGCCATGGGGGCGCGGACGTATGGCCGGTACTGCATGGTCTGCCACGGCGATGCGGCCATCGGCGGGTTGTTGCCCGATCTGCGCCACAGCGGCGTGCTGGCCGATGAAGGGGCCTGGCAATCGGTTGTCCACGACGGTATCCTCAAGGACAACGGCATGATCGGCTGGGGCAAGTACCTGACCCCCGACCAGATCGAAGCGATCCGCCATTATGTCATCCACCGCGCGAACGAGGACAAGGCGCTGGCCGCCAGCGGCGGGTGACCGGTCCGGTCGCAGCCGGACCCGCGCCCCGCAACGAGGAGTGCCGTGCATGACCGACCCGGACGATATCCGCGCGTGGCAGCGGCTTGATGATCGCACGACCACGTCGGGCCGGATCGTGGCGGACGATGTGGCGCGGCTGGCCGGGCTTGGGGTGCGCCATGTCATCAATCTGGCGCTGGACAGCCACCCCGAAGCCCTGGCCGACGAAGCGGCGCGGCTGGCACGCCACGGGATTGCCTATACGCATATCCCGGTCCCGTTCGATGCACCCGATGACGATCACTTTGCCGCTTTTGTCACCGCGCTGGAGGAGGGACCGGCGCCGGTCCACGTCCACTGCATCCTGAACTGGCGGGTTTCGGCGTTCTTCTGCCGCTACAACCGCGAGCGGCGCGGCCTCGGCGCGGATGCGGCGCGGGCGATCATGGCGCGGCAGTGGAACCCGGAAACCGCGTCGGACGTGCCGCAGGCCCCGGCGTGGGCGGCGTTCATCGCGGGCGGCGCTTGATCGTCAGCCGCGCCTGATCGTCAACTGCGGAAAACCACCGTCTTGTTGCCGTTGAGCAAGGTCCGATCTTCCAGATGCAGCCGCACCGCTTCGGCCAGCACGCGGCGTTCCACGTCCCGGCCCTTGCGCACCAGATCTTCGGGGCTGTCGGCGTGCGTGACCGCCTCGACATCCTGATGTATGATCGGCCCTTCATCGAGATCGGTGGTCACGTAATGGCCGGTCGCGCCGATCATCTTCACTCCGCGCGCATGGGCCTGGTGATAGGGTTTGGCCCCCTTGAAGCTGGGCAGGAACGAATGGTGGATGTTGATGCAGCGGCCCGACAGGAACGTGGTCAGATCATCGGACAGGATCTGCATGTAGCGGGCCAGGATCACCAGTTCCGCGCCGGTTTCGGTGACGATCCGCTTCACTTGCGCTTCCTGTTGCGGCTTGGTGTCCTTCGTGATCGGCAGGTAGTGATAGGGAATGTCGCCGGGCGAAGAGATCGACAGGGCCTCGCGCGGGTGGTTGCCGATGATCGCCACCACGTCCATCGCCAGTTCGCCGATGCGCGTGCGGTACAGCAGGTCGCCAAGGCAGTGGTCGAACTTCGATACCATGATCACGGCCTTGCGCTTTACCGCAGTGTCGCGCAGTTCCCATTCCATCGCAAAGGCGTGTGCCACCGGGCCAAACCCGGCGCGGAAAGCATCCATCCCCGCCGTGCCCGGATCGAACAGCACGCGCATGAAGAAGCGCCCGCTCAACGGATCGTCGAACTGCTGCGCTTCCAGAATGTTGCCGCCCGCGTCGAACAGGTTACCGGTCACGCGGGCGACGATGCCCGGCCGGTCCTGACAGGACAGCGTGAGAATCAGCGGTGCATGCATCAATCGTCCTCTCGTCGGGCCGCACCCGCAGGCGGCGGCGCCGGTCGTTGTCCGTATCGCGCGGGGTCCCCCGGATCAGGCCTGCTGCGCGAGGCTCTGCATCCGCTTGAGGTAGCGGGCGAGAACGTCGATCTCCAGATTGACACCGCGCCCCGCCGCGAGCGTGCCAAGCGTGGTCACATCAGCGGTGTGGGGGATGATGTTGAGCATGAAATGGCATGACCCGTCGCTCTGGTCTTCCACGTCGTTGACCGTCAGTGAAACGCCGTTGACGGTGATCGAACCCTTGGCCGCCAGATAGGGCGCCAGATCGCGCGGGGCGGCGATCACGATGCGCAAGGAACCGCCCTGCGGCGCGACGCTGACCACCGTGCCTACGCCATCGACATGGCCGGTCACGATATGGCCGCCCAGCTCATCGCCCAGCTTGAGCGCGGGTTCGAGGTTGAGCGGTGCGCCCACGGTCCATTGTTCGGGGGCGGTGCGGCTGATCGTTTCGCCCGAAACGTCGACCGCGAACCAGCCATCTCCGGCAACGCCACCCTTGTCCACAACGGTCAGGCAGACGCCCGAACAGGCGATGGACGCACCGATCGCGATTTTTGCGGGGTCCATCGCGCAGGCGATGGCGATGCGGTGATCGCCCTTTTCGGTGATGGACGTGATCCGGCCAATTTCGGTGACGATCCCGGTGAACATTGCAATCTCCTTCAGCGCAGGCGTTCGTAGACGTCCGCCTCGTCGCTGCCAAGCGCCCTCCGGTCCGTATGGCGCCAGCGCCCATGCGCCTGCGCCAGCGATGCCAGACCGATGTCGCCGATACAGGGCAGGCCCGCGCCCATCAGGATCGGCGCGCGATAGATCAGCAGCCTGTCGACCATGTCGGCGGCCAGAAATGTCGCGGCCGCCTGCGCCCCGCCTTCGACGAACAGGGTCTGCGCCGTGCCGAAGGCGCCGGGGGCGGTGATATCGGCAATGGCGGTCCACCCGTCCGGTGCGGTGCCGCGCGTCAGCACCATGCGCTGCGGGCTGCGCGTTTCGAGGCCGGGCAGGCGCACGTCGAGCCGTGGCCGGTCGGCGCGCAGGGTGCCGCCGCCGATCAGGATCGCATCGTGACGGGCGCGTTCGGCATGGCAGTGCGCGCGTGCCTGCGGCCCGGTGATCCACTGGCTCGTGCCATCGGGCAGGGCGATCCGCCCGTCGAGCGAGGTGGCAAGCTTCAGCGTCACGCGCGGGCGGCCCAGCGCGGAGCGGGTCAGATAGCCCGCCAGCGAGGCGTGCGCCGCCGCGCAGGGCAGGTGGAGCACGGCGATCCCTCCGGCGCGCATCGCGGCCATGCCATTGCCCGCGGTGCGCGGATCGGGATCCTGCACGCCGATCACGACGCGCGCCAGGCCGCTGCCCAGGACCAGCGATGTGCAGGAAGGCCCGCGCGTGCTGGCGTGGGCGCACGGTTCCAGCGTGACGTAGAGCGTTGCGCCCCGCGCCGCCGGTCCTGCCATGGTCAGCGCCTGCGCTTCGGCGTGGGGTCGCCCCCCCGGCTGGGTCCAGCCGCGCCCGACGACAATGCCGCGCGGATCGACAATCACCGCGCCCACTGCCGGGTTGGGGCGGCTCAGCGGGATCGCGCGCGCGGCAAGCGACGATGCGGATTCCAGCCAGCGCGCATCGTCGGCAGCGGTCATGGCGCGGGCCTTGCGATCATGGCGCAGGCGTGGTTGCGCCCGCCGTTCCCGCTGCTGCGCCAGCGGCCGGTGCCGGGGCATCGAGCACGGTGCCGTCGAACACGGGATTGTCCACCAGCGCGCGGTCGAGAATCGCCTTGCGCTGCGCGTCGAGCTTGCGCTTCGCTTCGGCGCGTTCCGCCTGCCCTTCGGCATAGGCCTTGCGCGTTTCGACCCCGGTGGCATCGCCCACGGCCTTGTACATCTGGCGGATGCGTTCCTGGCGGGCTTCTTCCTCGGCCTCCTCGGCCTTGGCCTTTTCGGCGGCGGCGCGGTTTTCGGCGAGGATTTCGGCATCGCTGCGGTCAGGCAGCAGGCTGGGGAAATAGATCACTTCGGGTGGCCGGGGCAGGCCGCGCCCGCCTTGCTGGTTCATCACCAGGAAGATCCCGCCGGTTACTGCCGCGGCCATGACCAGACCGATCATGCGGTATTCGCCGGCCGTGGTCAGCGACTGCCACAGGTCGATCGCCGCACGGCGGGGGGAAACATTGCGGAAAAACGCTTTCATGCGCGCCTAGATAGGGCGCGCGGGGCGATTGCGCCAGCCACAGCGGGGCGATCAGCCGAAGGGGACATAAAGCTCGCGTCCGTGGCGCTTGAGCCAGCGGTTGGCGGCGGCGACATCGCCTTCGTACAGCGTGGCAAGATGGGCGTGAAAGGCCGGGCTGTGATCGAAGTGCGCGATATGCGCCACTTCGTGCGCCATGACTGACCGCCGCACGAAATCGGGAGCCATGACCAGCCGCCAGTTCATGCGGATCGTGCCATCGGCGGCGCAACTGCCCCAGCGGCGTTGCGCGCGCGACAGCGAAAGCCGTGGCACGGCCTCCCCGGCGCGCTGGCAGTAGTGCGCCAGATCGGCCTGCATAAGCTCCAGCGCCTGCGCTTCCAGCCAGCGTTGCAGACGGCGCGCCAGCGATTCGACCGGGCCGCCGATGACGATGGCATCGCCGGACAGTTCCGGTTTGCGGCGCGCGCCTGCTTGCCAGACGATCGGATGCGCCGTGCCGCGCAGGCTCAGCAGTGTGCCCGGCGCAATGGCGCGCGCGGCGGGCAGGCTGGCAAGCTGCCCGGCCAGCCAGTCCGCCCGGTCGCGGGCAAAGGCTTCGGCATCGCCAACCCGCCCCCACGCCGGGATCGAAACCCGCGCCTCGCTGCCATCGGGGGCCAGCCGCAGCGTCATCCGCCGTGCGCGCGAAAGCTTGCGAATTACCAGCGGCATATCGCGCCCGGCCACCGGGATCGTCCGTGACGCAAGGGTGCGCGGCGCGGCGGTGGCGGTTTTCGCTACGGGTTCGCGCGCCCTGGGGTTGGCGCGGCGCAGCCAGTCAAGCACGGCGCGTCTCGCGGCGGTCGAAATGGTCGGCGGGCACGATGTGCGCCTCCAGCGGCCCGGCCATGGTTTCGCTGATGACCTTGCCGATCACCGATTGCCCGGCGCGGTGCACGGCGTCGCGGTCGCCCGATACGAGATAGTGCCAGTCGGGCAGGGGATCACCATCGGCGCGCAGCCGATAGGCGCAGGTGCCGGGCAGCCACGGCAGTTCGCGGGCCAGCCTGGGCGTAAGCCGCACGCAATCGGGCACCAGTGCGCGGCGGTGGCGATAGTCGCTGCAGCGCCCGCTGCGCAGGTCGAGCAGGCGGCACGCCACGTTGGTGTGGTGCACTTCGCCGGTCACGTCGTCTTCCAGCTTGTGCAGGCAGCATTTGCCGCAGCCATCGCACAGCGCCTCCCACTGTTCGCGGGTCAGCGTTTCGACGGGCCTTTCCCAGAAGCGGTCGGCGCTCACCGGACGGTTACCGCACCCAGCGGGCAAGGTCGGTGGCCACCGCCTTCGCGTCCTGTTCCGCAGGCAGCAGGGCTATCGCTTCGCCCTGCGGTCCCATCAGATAGGCAGCGCGGCTGTGGTCCATCAGATAGGCATCGGGGCTGGAGCCTTCGCGGCGCTGGTGGAAGACGGCCCACGCCTTGGCGACGGAATCGATCTGCGCCTGCGTGCCGGTCAGGCCGACCACGTTCGGGCCGAAATTGGCGGCAAAGCGCCCCACCACGTCGGGCGTGTCGCGCGCCGGGTCGATGGTGATGAAGATCGGACGGACCTTTGCGGCCAGATCGGGGTGGTCGCGGCCGAACAGGCGCAGCCCTTGCGCAATGTTGGCCATGTCCACCGGGCACACGTCCGGGCAGAACGTGTAGCCGAAATAGACGATGCGGTACTGCCCGTTGAAATCGGCATAGCGCACCGGCTTGCCGTCCTTGCCGGTCAGGGTGAAATCGCCGCCGATGGATGCTCCCGCCAATGGCGGATCTTCGCCCGGCGCGCCACCGCAGGCGCCCAGCGGCAGCGTGCAGGCAAGCGCGAGCGCGCCCAGCAGGGACCGGATGTTCGGCAGGGACAGGCGGGTTCGGAAGGTCTGGGCCATGGCGTGGCGGTTCATGCTCTGCTAACCGTGCGGTTGCAAGAGGCTAGTCGGGCGGCACACCATGTCCGAAGGCGCGTAACAGGAGGAACACATGCCATCTATCATCCGCAGGGCGCTGGCCATGCTGGCGATACTGCTCTGCACCGCGCTGGCGGTGCCGGCGCAGGCGCAGTTTTCCGATGGCTACAAGTTCCTCGACGCGGTGCGCAAGAAAGAGGGTGAAAAGGTTACCGAGGCGCTCAACGAGCCGGGCACCCAGATCATCAACACCAAGGATTACACCACCGGGCAGACCGCGCTGCACATCGTCGTGGCGCGCCGCGACCTGACGTGGATGCAGTTCCTGATCGGCAAGGGCGCGAACGTGAATGCGCGCGATTCGCGCGGTGTCACGCCGCTGGTCCAGGCCGCGGAAATCGGCTTTGTCGACGGGCTGGACGAACTCATCAAATCCGGCGCGCGGGTGGATGAAGCGAACAATACCGGCGAAACCCCGCTGATCAGCGCGGTCCACCGCCGCGATCTGGCCATGGTCCGGCTGCTGGTAAAGGCGGGCGCCAACCCGGATCGGCCCGACAATTCAGGCCGCTCTGCGCGTGATTATGCGGCGCTCGATGGCAAGAACAGCCCGGTGCTGGGCGAACTGGAACGCGCCGCCAAGGAAGCCAAGCCGGCCGCCGCGGCCCGGACCTATGGACCGTCTTTCTGACGACCGGCCTCTTGCGCTAGGGCTTGCTGCATGACCCAGGACGATACTCTCGACGCGCTGCGCAAGCGCCTTGCCCCGGCGATTGCCGATGCTGCCGCCTTCGACGGGTGGAGCGAGGAGGCCGTGCTCGCGGCGGCGCAGGCGCTGGGCGTCGATCCGGCGCTGGCGCGCTATGCCTTTGCCGATGGGCCGATGGCGATGATCGCGGCATGGATTGCCAGCATTGATGCCGCGATCATCGCCGCGCTGCCCGCCGCACAGCTTTCCAACCTGCCGATCCGCGAACGCATCCGCCGTCTGGTGCAGGCCCGGCTGGATGCGCTGACCGGGCGCGAAGAGGCCCTGCGGCGCGCCATGGCGATCATGGCCATGCCGCAGAACCTGCCCGCCACGGCCCGGCTCGGCTGGTCCAGCGCCGATGCGATGTGGCGGCTGGCGGGCGATACCGCCGCCGATTACAACCACTATACCAAGCGGCTGACGCTGGGCGCGATCTATACGGCAACGCTTGCCATCTTTGCCAACGACACGAGCGAGGATCACGCCGATACCCGCGCGTTTCTTGACCGGCGGATCGACGGTGTGATGAAGTTCGAAAAGGCCAAGGCACGCTTTACCGCGCCGCGCGAAGGCACCTTTTCGATCACCCGGATGCTGGGACGGATGCGCTACCCGGCGCGCTGAACGGCGCGGCATTTTTGATCTGGCGCAATTTATTGCGAACGACTTGCATTTGCTGGCGCGCTATGGCAGCGCAACGGGCGTGACGCTTGATCTCCTCCCCATCGGCACCCCGGCCCGAATCGCGGCGGTGGACTGGTCCGTGCTTGTGGCCGAAGAGGCACGGCGCCTGCGCGCGCTTGGCCTTGATGTTGGCGCGCGGGTCACGCTGGCGCATCGCGGCGTGTTTCTGGGGCGCGATCCGCTGGCGGTCGAGATCGGCCGGATGACCGTGGCGATCCGCCGGGTCCATGCCCGTGCGATGCAGGTCGAACCGATCACGGAAACCGCGCCGGCATGACCCGTGCGCTGACCGTGGCCGCGCTGGTCGGCAACCCCAACGCGGGCAAGAGCGCGCTGTTCAACGCGCTGACCGGCGCGCGCCAGAAGATCGCCAACTATCCCGGCGTGACGGTGGAGCGCAAGGCAGGCCGCCTGCTGCTGCCGTCGGGCGAGCCGGTCGAACTGGTCGATCTGCCTGGGTCCTACGCGCTCGACGCGACCAGCCCGGACGAGGAAGTGACTCGCAAGGTCATCATGGGCGAACAGGAAGGGCAGGCGCAGCCCGACGTGATCGTGCTGGTGCTCGACAGTTCGAATCTTGAACAGCATCTGGTCTTTGCCCAGGAAGTGATCGAACTGGGCCGCCCCACTGTCGTCGCGCTCAACATGGTCGATCTGGCCGAACGCGACGGGCTGACGCTGGACCCGGCCGCGCTGCAATCGGCGCTGGGCGTGCCGGTGATCCCGACCGTCGCGGTGCGGCGGCGCGGGCTGGATGCGCTGGCCGTGGCCATTGCCGCCGCGCGCGACCGGGTGAACAGCGATCCGCCCGCGCCGCGCCCGCACATTACCCTGCCCGAACGGCGGATGCAGGCGCACGAGATGGCCCGTGCCGCGATCCTTTCGGAAACGGCCCGCCACCGCCTGCACGCGCGGCTTGATCGCGTGCTGCTGCACCCGTGGGCCGGGCCGCCGATCCTCTTCGCGCTGCTGTTCGTGGTGTTCCAGGCGGTGTTCAGTTGGGCCACCCCGTTTGCCGACGGGCTGGAAGCGGCGGTCGGCCTGCTTGGGGATCTGGTCAAGGCCGTGATGCCGCCCAGCCTGCTGCGCGATCTGGTGACCGAAGGCGTCATCGCCGGGGTCGGTTCGGTCGTGGTGTTCCTGCCGCAGATCGTGATCCTGTTCTTCTTCATCCTGACCATGGAGGCGACCGGGTACATGGCCCGTGCCGCCTTCCTGATGGACCGCCTGATGGCCGGGGTCGGTCTTTCGGGGCGCAGCTTCATTCCGCTGCTGTCCAGCTTCGCCTGCGCGATTCCGGGGATCATGGCCACGCGCAGCATTACCGATCCCAGGGACCGGCTGACCACGATCCTTATCGCTCCGATGATGACCTGTTCGGCGCGCCTGCCGGTCTATGCCGTTATCATCGCCGCGTTCATTCCCGACCGCATGGTCGGCCCCGGCATCGGCCTGCAAGGGCTGGTCCTCTTCGCGCTCTATGTGGCGGGAATCATCGGGGCGATGGTCGTTGCGCTGGTCCTGCGCCGGTCGGTGACCAAGGGTGCGGCGTCGGGCTTCATCATGGAACTGCCCAAGTACCAGTTGCCCACGGTCAAGGATCTGGCGCTGGGCCTGTGGCAGCGCGCCTTCGTGTTCCTGCGCCGTGCGGGCACGATGATCTTCACGGTTACCGTGGTGCTGTGGCTGCTGCTCAATTTTCCGCGCGCCGAACCGGGGCAGGATCAGGTCGATGCCTCGATCGCGGGCACGATGGCCAACGGGCTGTCGGTGGTGCTGGGGCCGATCGGCTTCAACCGCGACATGAGCCTTGCGGTGATCCCGGCGATGGCCGCGCGCGAAGTGGCGGTCAGCTCGCTCGCCACGACCTATGCCGTCAGCGCGCCGGACGAGGATGAGGACGCGGCGGCGGTTGCGCTGGGCGACCAGTTGCGCGCGCACTGGACGCTGCCGATGGCGCTGGCGTTCCTGGCGTGGTTCGTCTTCGCGCCGCAGTGCCTGGCCACGATCGCCGTGGCGCGGCGCGAAACCAACGGCTGGAAATGGCCGGCGTTCATGCTGGGATACCTGTTCACGCTCGCCTATCTGGCAGCCGGCGCCACCTTCTGGGCAGCCAGCGCGGCGGGGCTGCAATAGGCCAGCCGGCGCGCGCGGGCAGGCCCTGCGCTGTGGGAAAGGTCGGCGCGAGACTCAACCTCGCCACGCCCATGCGCTAGGCCACGTGCCACATCACAAGGGATTCGATTCGATGGCAGGCAGCGTCAACAAGGTCATCCTCATCGGCAATCTGGGGCAGGACCCGGAGGTCAAGAGCTTTCAGAACGGGGGCCGCATCGCCAACCTGCGCATCGCCACGTCGGAAAGCTGGAAGGACCGCGCCACCGGCGAAAAGAAGGAACGGACCGAGTGGCACACCGTCGTGCTCCAGTCCGACGGGCTGGTGGGCGTGGCCGAACGCTATCTGAAAAAAGGCTCCAAGGTCTATATCGAAGGCCAGCTTCGCACCCGCAAGTGGCAGGACCAGTCGGGCAATGACCGTTACAGCACCGAAGTGTCGGTCGGCGGCATCGGCGGCGTGCTGACCATGCTCGACGGGCCCGGCGGCGGCAGCGGTAGCGGCGGCATGGGCGGCGGCGGGGGCCGCTCGTCCGGTGGTGGCTGGAATGACGGTGGTTCGTCGGGCGGCGGATCGCGCGGCGGCGCTGCGGGTGGCGGCTGGAATCAGGGCGGCGGCGGGTCTTCCGGCGGCGCAGGCGGCTTTTCCGACGATCTGGACGACGATATCCCGTTCTGATCGGCGCAGTGGCTCCGTCCGGAAAATGGCGCGCGGCGTTCAGGTGCCGCGCGTATCCCCGTAGAGATGAATGTGCAGGCGGTCGGTAAACCGCCAGCCGCGCACCAGTGCTTCTTCGGCAAGCCACGTCGCCCGTTCACGCAGCGTCGTGCTTTGCGTGCCTTCGGGCATCACGAACAGGTGGTCGGCGGCAATCGCGTGGCGGTCCTGCAGCGCGGCGATCTCTCCCAGATCGGCAGGCGCGCGGACCACGAACTTGAACCACGCCCGCGCATCGCGCGCCCACGCATCCAGCCGTTCGGGCAGGAGCGCCAGTTCGGCCGGATTGCCCGAATGGGCGAGTTTGGGGCTGACGTTGAACTGGTCCACCAGCGGATCGAGCGCGGGGTGCGGGGCAACGGTGCCGTTGGTTTCGATTTCCACGTGCAGGTCGGACCGCGCCTGTTTCAGCAGCGCCACCAGCCGGGCCAGCGCCGCACCCTGCAACAGCGGTTCGCCCCCGGTGATCACCAGCCGGTCCTGCCCGTGCGTCAGGATCAGTTCGGCCACTGCCGTTTCGTCGAGCGCGATCTGGTTTTCGGCGCGGGCATAGGCGAGCGCATCGCGGTGGGGCCGGTTATCGCCTTCGAACCGCCAGGTATAGGCCGTGTCGCACCAGTGGCAGGCAAGGTTGCAGCGCGACAGCCGCACGAACACCGATGGCCGCCCCATGCCGGGGCCTTCGCCCTGCAACGAAGCAAAGACCTCCGGCTCGCCGGGGTTCACCGTCGCCAGTGTCAGCAAGGCCGGTCGCCCGCCACGGTCACCCCAGCCGCTGGAGCGCGGCGGCCAGCCGTTCGGCTTCGGCGGCGTGCAGGGCATGATCGGCGCGCGCCTTTTCAACCGCTTCGGGCTTGGCCTTTTCGACGAAGGCGGGGTTGCCCAAGCGCCCTTCGAGCGCCCTGGCTTCCTTTTGCGAAACCGCCAGTGCCTTTTCCAGCCGGGCCTTTTCGGCGGCGATGTCGATCACCCCTTCCAGCGGCACGATTAGGCTGGCATCGCCCGCGCCGATCTGCATCGCGGCGCCTGCGGGCGCGGCTTCGAAGCGGATCGCGGAAAGGCGGGCCAACCGCTCGATCACCGCCGGGTTGGCGGCAATGATAGCGCGGGTCTGCTCCGAAGGATCGGGCAGGAACGCTTCCAGCCGCGCGCCCGGTGCAATGCCCAGTTCGTTCTTCGCGGCGCGCAGGTTGGAAACCAGCGCGATGAGCCATTCGACCTCGCGCTTGGCTGCCGGATCGACCGACGCTGCGGGCTGAGGCCACTGCGCCACGATCAGTTCGGCCGCGCGGGGGTGGGCAGGGTCAGACAACGCGTGCCACAGTTCCTCGGTCACGAACGGCATGAACGGGTGGAGCATGACCAGGATCTGGTCGAGCACCCAGCCTGCCACAGCTTTGGTTTCGGCGTCGAAATTGCCCTTGATCAGTTCGATGTACCAATCGCAGAACTGGTCCCAGACGAAGTGATAGACGGTGTTCGCCGCCGCATCGAAGCGCAGGTCGGCCATCGCCTGATCGAGCGCAGCAACGGTTTCGACGACTTCGCCGATGATCCACTTGTTGACCGCCGATGTGGCGACAGGCGCGGCGACCGAGGTGCTGCCGGTGATCCCGTTGCTCTGGCAGAAGCGCGCGGCGTTCCACAGCTTGGTTGCGAAGTTGCGATACCCTTCGACGCGCTTTTCATCCATCTTCACGTCGCGGCCCTGGCTTTCCATGGCGCACATGAAGAAGCGCAGCGCGTCGGCCCCGTACTTGTCGATCAGGCCCAGCGGATCGACGACGTTGCCCTTGGACTTGCTCATCTTCGCGCCATCGGCGGCGCGGACAAGGCCGTGCAGGTACAGCTTCTTCCACGGCACGTAGTCTGACATTGGTCGGACTTCGTCCGCTGGCTTCATGAAGTGCATGCCCTGCATCGCCATGCGCGCATCCCAGAAGAACAGGATGTCGAAGCCGGAAATCAACAGGTCGTTGGGGTAGTGTTTGGCGAGGAGGGACTTATCGTCCCTCCCCTTCAGGGGAGGGGTTGGGGTGGGGGATTGCAGCCCGGCACCGTCGCTGACCGGGATAGCCCCCACCCCCGGTCCCTCCCCTGAAGGGGAGGGGGGAGCGGTATCGTCTTCCGGCCAGCCCAGCGTGGCAAAGGGCCACAGCGCGGAGGAGAACCAGGTGTCGAGGACGTCTTCGTCTCTGTAGAGGTGAATTTTGTCACGGTGTAAAAGGTCGTCAGAAATTCCGCTGCTAAGAGCAGAATCCCACTCTAGGTAATCTTCCATCGTATCGTGGATATACAACTCAGCCGTGGGCTGGTCGTAGTATTCACGAACTTTTTTAAGCAGCTCATTTTCATTTTCGGCAACGAAAGCGACGTCCTCAAGCGACAGAAGAAAATCAGATTTTCCGACGTCATCTGGGCCTACCGGTTTAATTTTCTGCCCATACCAAGCCGGAATCCGGTGCCCCCACCACAACTGGCGGGAAACGCACCACGGCTGGATGTTTTCCATCCAGTTGAAGAAGGTCTTTTCCCACGTCTTAGGCACGATTTCGATCGCGCCCGAACGCACCGCTTCGATGGGTGCCTTGGCGAGCGTTGCGGCATCGACATACCACTGGTCGGTCAGCCACGGTTCGATCACCACGCCGCCGCGGTCCCCGTAAGGAGTCTGGATCGTGCGCGGTTCGAAGTCGTGTTCTACAAGGTTGCCTTCCTTGTCCCTGGTGACGTGGGGAATCAGGAAGCCCGCTTCCTTCATCCGCTCCACCACCAGCTTGCGCGCGTCGAAGCGGTCCATGCCGATGAACGCGGCAGGCACCAGCCCGTCCGAAGTCTGCACCACCCTGGCTTCGGCGTCGAACATGTTGAGCATGTCGGCGGGTTTGATCCCGGCGCGCTTGCCCACCTCGAAGTCGTTGAAATCATGCCCCGGCGTGATCTTCACCGCGCCGCTGCCCAGTTCCGGGTCGGCGTGTTCGTCGGCCACGATGGGGATGCGCCGCCCGGTCAGCGGCAGGATGACATGCTTGCCGATCACCGACTTGTAGCGTTCATCCTCAGGATGAACCGCCACGGCCATGTCGGCCAGCATGGTTTCGGGGCGCGTCGTGGCAACCTCGATCCAGTCCAGCCCGTCATCGCGCGTCACGCCATCGGCCAGCGGATACTTGAAGTGCCAGAAGCCGCCCTGCGTTTCGCGGGTTTCCACCTCAAGGTCGGAAATCGCGGTCTTGAGCTTTGGATCCCAGTTCACCAGCCGCTTGTCGCGGTAGATCAGCCCCTGATTGTAAAGGTCCACGAAGACCTTCACCACGGCCCTGGTGAAGTGCGGGTCCATCGTGAACTGCTCTCTGGACCAGTCCATCGAACAGCCAAGGCGGCGCAACTGGCCGGTGATCGTGCCGCCGCTTTCGCGCTTCCACTCCCACACCTTCTCCACGAACTGTTCGCGGGTGTAGTTGGTGCGCTTGTCCTGTTTCGCCTCCATCTGGCGTTCGACCACCATCTGCGTGGCGATGCCGGCATGGTCGGTGCCCACCACCCACAGCGCATCCTTGCCGCGCAGGCGTTCATAGCGGATCATCACGTCCTGCAAGGTGTTGTCCAGCGCATGGCCGATGTGCAGGCTGCCGGTCACGTTGGGCGGCGGGTTGACGATCGTATAGGGCTGGGCATCGGGGCGTTCGGGCCGGAACAGGCCATTGCTTTCCCAATGGGCATACCACCGCTTTTCGATCCCGGCGGGTTCGAAGGTCTTGGCGAGTTCGGCGGCGTGCGCCCCGCCGGTCATCGTCTGGTCAGTCGTCGTGTGTTCGGTCATGGGTTTGCGCCTTGCCACCGTGGCCGCGCCGCCGCAAGCGTCCACGCCCGCCGTGATGCGGTGGGAACGCAACGGAACCGTTGGGCGATGCCGCACGTTATATCGCATGTGATGCACTTGTCGGCCCTGCCAATTTCCCCCATGAAGCGGGCACGATGCGGGCTTTGACACAATTCCAGATCACGCCCGCCCCGGATGGGGGCGGGGCGACCCTTGCCTTCAGCGGACCGATGACGGTGGCTTCGGTGGGCCATGTCGATGCGCAGTTGCGCCATATCGACGATACCGTGGCGGTGATCGACGTGTCCGGCGTGGCCGTGATGGACACGGTCGGCGCGTGGACGGTGTGGCGGCTTTCGCGCGATCACGGCGCTTCGATCACCGGCTGCGGGGATTCGGCGCAGAAGCTGATCGACGCGATCAGCCGGGCCGATGCCAATGCCCATTCCGTCCGGCCTGAACGCCTGCCACTGTTGCAGCGGGTGCCCGACAAGGTGGGCGAAGTGATGATCGACCTTGGCCATGGCATCGTCCAGGTCATCGGGTTTCTGGGGCAGGTGGTGCTGTCCGCCGGCACGCTGATCCGCCACCCTTCGCGTTTTCGTGGCAAGGCGCTGGTCCACCAGATGGAACTGGTCGGCGTCAACGCGCTGGCGATCATCGCGCTGATGAGCTTTCTGGTCGGCATCGTCATCGCCCAGCAGGGTTCGGTCCAGCTTCGCCAGTTCGGCGCGGAAATCTATACCGTCAACCTCGTCGGCCGCCTGACCTTGCGCGAACTGGGCGTGCTGATGACCGCGATCATGGTCGCAGGCCGGTCTGGCTCGGCCTTCGCCGCACAGATCGGCACGATGAAGCTGACCGAAGAAGTCGATGCGATGCGCACCATCGGGGTTTCACCGATGGAGGCGCTGGTCGTGCCGCGCATCCTGGCGACGATGCTGATGCTGCCGCTGCTGGGCTTCTATTCCTCGTTTCTGGGGATTGTCGGCGGGGCGTTCATCTCGTCGCTGGCGCTGGGCATCCCGTTCTTCACCTTCCTGTCGCGCATTCAGGAAGTGGTGCCGCTGCACGATGTCTGGGTGGGGCTGGCCAAGGCGCCGGTGTTCGGCCTGATCGTTGCGCTTTCGGGCTGCTATCAAGGCATGCAGGTCAAGAACAACGCCGAAGAAGTGGGCGCGCGCACCACGGCGGCGGTGGTCATCGCCATTTTCATGGTCATCGTGCTCGATGCCTTCTTCGCCGTGTTCTTCACCGAAATCGGGTGGGGCTGATGGGCGATCCGGCGTTCCCCATCCGCGTGCGCGGCCTGCGCACCGCCTTTGGCAGCCATGTCATCCACGACGGGCTGGACCTTGAAGTGCGCAAGGGCGAAATCATTGGCGTGGTTGGCGGATCGGGCACGGGCAAATCGGTGCTGATGCGCGCGATTATCGGCCTGCAGGTGCCCGATGCCGGGGAAGTGGAAGTGCTGGGCCAGTCGATCACCGATGCGGTGGACGACGATGACATCGACATTCGCAGCCGCTGGGGCGTGCTGTTCCAGGGCGGGGCGCTGTTTTCGACGCTGACCGTGGCGGAAAACGTGGAAGTGCCGCTGCGCGAGTTCTACCCGGAAATCACCGACGAATTGCGCCACGAAATCGCCCGCTACAAGGTGCTGCTGTCGGGCCTTCCGGCGGAAGCCACAGCCAAGTTCCCGTCCGAACTTTCGGGCGGCATGAAGAAGCGCGCCGGGCTTGCCCGTGCGCTGGCGCTCGATCCCGAACTGCTGTTCCTTGATGAACCGACCGCCGGGCTGGACCCGATCGGCGCGGCGGCGTTCGACCAGCTTATCCTGCAATTGCAGCAGACGCTGGACCTGACCGTGTTCCTCATCACCCACGATCTCGATACGCTGTACGAAATCTGCGACCGGGTGGCCGTACTTGCGGACCGCAAGGTGATTGCGGTGGGCACCATTCCCGAACTGCTGGCCACGGACCATCCGTGGATTCAGGAATACTTCAACGGACCGCGCGGCCGCGCGGCGCAGGATGCCAAGGCACGGCATGCGCAGGCAGGCAACCGCCTTGCCGTGGCGCAAGAGGACGAGGCATAAGGATCAACCGATGGAAACGCGCGCAAATCATATCTGGGTCGGGGTGGTCACGCTGGTGCTGCTGGCGGCGACTGCGGCCCTGACGATGTGGATCGCGCGGCTCAACCGGGGTGACATCAACGAGTACGACATCTTCTTCAAGCAATCGGTCGACGGGCTGGCGCGCGGATCGGAAGTGTCGTTTTCCGGCGTGCCTGCCGGGCAGGTCAAGGATATCGAACTGTGGGAGCGCGATCCTGAGTTCGTGCGCGTGCGCATTTCGGTCGATCGCCGCGTGCCGATCCTGCAAGGCACTACGGCCAGCCTGCTGGGCAGCTTTACCGGGGTTTCCACGATCCAGCTTTCGGGCGCGCACAAGGGTGCCCCGGCGATCGAATGCCCGCGCGAAAACCCCCGCGCCACCTGCCCCGAAGGCGTGCCGGTGATCCCGACCAAGCGCAGCGGGCTGGGTGAAATCCTGTCAAACGCGCCGCTCCTGCTGGAACGGCTGGCGACGCTGACCGAACGCCTGACCATGGTGCTTTCCGACAAGAACCAGAAGTCGATCGAAAACATCCTGGCCAATACCGACCGGCTGAGCGGCAACCTCGCCGATGCTTCGCCCGACGTGAAGCGCGTGCTGGCCGAATTGCAGGCCACCCTGCGCCAGGCCAACTATACGCTGGCCAGCTTTGAAAAGCTCACCGGCTCGGCCGATGCGATGATCAACGATCAGGGCAACGGACTGGCCAAGCAGCTTTCGCAGACGCTGAAATCGGCACAGGCCGCTGCCGATGCCCTGCAAGGCACGCTCGACGATGCACGCCCGGCGGCAAAGCAGCTTAACGAACGCACGCTGCCGGCTGCCGAAGCGGCGATCCGCGATCTGCAGGCGACAACCCGCAGCCTGCGCGAAGTGACCGAACGGATCAACAGCCAGGGCGTTGGCGGACTGGTTGGCGGGCCTAAGCTGCCCGATTACAAGGATTGAGGATGCGATGATGATGCACGCCACCCCCATGCCCGCCCGCCGCATCGGCACGCTTGCGGCATGCGCCGCCGTGGCCATGGCGCTCTCCGGGTGCGTCAGCCTTGGCCCCAAGGTGCCCGACACGCTGCTGTCGCTGACCGCGCAAAGCGCCCCTGCGGCAGGCGCGGCGGCCAGCGGCAGTGTGCGCGATGCGCTGGTGGTGCTGGAACCGGCGGCAGAGGCGCGGCTGGCGGTCACCCGCGTGCCCGTGCAGATCGACGATGCCAACATCGCCTATCTCAAGAACACGATGTGGGTGGAACGGCCTTCGCGCCAGTTCCAGCGGCTGCTGGCCGAAACGCTGCGCGCGCGCGGCGGGCGCGTGGTGATCGAAGGCGATGGCAGCGCGCTTGGCCCGCGCCTTGGCGGGCGTTTGCTCGACATGGGCTACGATGCGCGCACCCGTAGTGCGGTGGTGCGGTATGATGCGGTCCGCGAACTTGCAGGTGGCAAGATCGAGACGCGCCGGTTTGAAAGCGTGGTGCCGGTGGCCGATGCCGAAGGCAAATACGTCGGTCCCGCGCTCAATCAGGCGGCCAATGCCGTGGCCAGTGCCGTGGCCGACTGGATCGGTTAGGTTGTTTCCGGCGCGGCGGGCGTCTGCCCGCGTGCCAGCAGGGCAAAGCGCGCGGCGGCGGCAAAGGCGGCCCCGCGCCGCGCCCGGCGCTCCTGCGCTTCGGCGTCCTTGCCCCACAGTTCGGCCTGCCAGTCCTCTTCAAGGTTGGCCGCGTCCCACAGCGCGTCGAGGCCCGCCCCCGGATCGAGCGCGGCCAGCCCGATCACCAGCGATGCCGCCAGCGTCACGGTATTGCGCAGCGCCGCCAGCGCGAAGGCATCGCGCGCAGCCAGTTCCTGTTCCATCCGGGCCAGCGTTTCGGGCGGTTGCGGTTTGTGCATCACCCCGGCGACGCGGTTGAAGCGCACGCCATAGCGCGCTTCCGCACCAGCCAGCAGCGGTTCCCACATCAGCCGCTGGCGCGCGGCAAAGGCTTCGTCCGGCTCGGCGCGGTAGCACAGCGTGTCGGTATCGGCATAAGGCAGCAGGCTGGCGACGGCGGCTGCGGGGTCAGGCGCGATGGCATCGATCGCGTAATCGGCCAGATCGCGGAAGACGAAGCGCGCCGGGTCGATATCTTCGCCCTGGCCGGCCCATTCCAGCGCCATCGCTTCGGCCAGCGCGCGGCTCGGCACCCTCTGGGCGCGGCCGCCCACGGTGCGGATTGCCCGCCCGTCAAGCTGCACGCCATGGCCCCCGTCGCCGGAGGCAACGCTCACCTGCTTGTAGAAACGCTTCATCTGCGGGGTGTTCTCCAGCGGCGCGCGAGCATGTGCGGCACCACGACAAAGTCCGCCAGCCCGATCAGGGCCAGCGCATAACCGGCGGCTTCGGGCAGGCCGGACAGGAAGGCAGGCGCCTTGCCCGCGATGATCAGCACGCCCAGCAGCAACAGCACGACGCCCGACAGCCGCATCATCTGCAGCACGGCAAAGCGCGCCACGGCAGGATCGCGTTCCCCGGTCATGCCACGCCCCGCAGCAGGTCGCGCAAATGGCTGACGCTGGTCGCCACGGCCTGCGCCCCGGCTTCGATCAGTTCGGCGCTTTCGTGATAGCCCCAGTCCACGCCGATCCCGCGTACCCCGGCGTTGCAGGCCATGGCGATGTCATAGACGGTATCGCCGATCATTGCGGTGCGCGCGCGGTCGGCCCCGGCATCGGCAATGCACTGTTCGATCATTGACGGGTCGGGCTTGGACGGGTGGCGGTCTGCGGTCTGAAGCGAAACGAAATGCCGGGTCAGGCCGTGCGTTTCCAGACAATGCGCCAGCCCGCGGTCGGATTTGCCGGTGGCGACCGCCAGTTGCCAGCCCTCGGCGGCCAGTTCGGCCACCAGCGCGGCGATTCCTTCGTACAGCGGTTCGGCCACCGCGCCCGCAGCGCGCCGAGCGCGGAAGGCGTCCTTGTAGAGCTGGGTCAGCGCGGCGTGATCGTCGTGCCCGCCCGCCGGATGCAGCCGCCGCATTGCCTCGTGCAGCGAAAGGCCGACAACACGGCGGGTATCATGGCGGTCGGGCGGGACCAGCCCGGCGGCGGCAAAGGCCGCGTCCATGGCTTCGCAGATGTCGGCCTGGCTATCCACCAGCGTGCCGTCGCAGTCGAAGATCGCAAGTTTCACGGGACCAGCCTGCGCATGAGTTCGGCAATCGCCGGAGCGCCTTCGGCCTCCAGCCCGGTGGCAACGCGGGCGCGTTCGGCGGCGCTCTTGTTCTGCGAAAGCTTGAACGTCGGCCGCCACGCCTGCACTTCCAGTTCGAAGCCGATAATCGCGCCCATCATCGCACGCAACCGGTCTTCGGGCATCTTGTCCATCGTCCACGGCGTGCCGTGCGCCAGCCGCTGTTCGTGCTGCGCGGTCAGCGTTTCGAGAAGGGCGTGCAAGCCATCCTGATCCATCCGCCGCACCCGGCCTTCCAGCTCCAGCGCGATGTAGTTCCAGGTCGGCACCTGCGCCGGGTCTTCGTACCAGCGCGCCGAAACATAGCCGTCCGGCCCGTTGACCACGGCGAGCGCGGTTGCCCCGTCAAGGTGGCGGGACAGGGCGTGCCCGCGCGAAAGGTGGAACTGCACCGCCCCGTCGCCGGTGGACAGCAACGGCACATGGGCAATGCGCGGTCCGTCCGGGGTCGTGGCAAAGACCATGCCGAAGCCGATCTGCGCAATCAGCGCCTCGTGCAGCGCGCGATCGTCAAGCCGGAAGGCGGCGTCGGGATGCATCAGCGCGGCGTGGCCGGTGGGCGGCCCGAAGGCTTGCGCGGGGCCGCCCTGGCCGAAGGCGCGCGCGTGCTGGTGCGCGTGGCGGCAGGCGGCTTGCCCGCATGGGTCTTGCCCGCGCCGGGCTTGGGCGCGGCAACCCGGCCGCTGACAGGCTTGGCCGATGCGGCGCGCCGTGGCGCTGCTGGCCCGGCCGCCTTGGCGTTTCTGGCAGGAGCAGCGGCGCGTTCGGCGGGCGGTGCGCGCTTGCCGGTGGGCTTGCGTGCGCTGGTGCCATCGGCGCGCTTGCGGCGTTCGCCCCGGCGTTCCTTGCGGTATTCCTTGGAATGGGCCTTGGCGGCGCGTTTCTGCATGGTCTTTTCGGGGATCGGCTTTTCCGTTTCGAGCGGCAAGTCGCCGTCCTCTTCGTGAAAGCCCAGTTGCGCCATGCTGGCGGCAAAGTGATCGGGCAACGGCGCGGTCACGTCGATCAGGTCGCCTTCGGGGTGTTCGATGCGCAGACGGCGGGCATGCAGGTGCATCTTGCGGCTGATGCTGCCGGTCAGGAACGCAGCCTGCCCGCCATACTTGCCATCGCCCACGATCGGGTGGCCGATGGCCGCCATGTGCACGCGCAACTGGTGGGTGCGGCCGGTCAGCGGTTGCAGTTCGACCCACGCTGCGGCGTTCCCGGCGCGGCTGATCATGCGGTAGCGGGTGCGCGCGGACTGGCCCTGGCCGCTTTCGTCGACCATCATCTTTTCGCCGCCCGTGCCCGGCTGCTTGGCCAGCGGCAGTTCGATCAGGCCGTCCTTGATGTCGGGCACGCCGGTTACCAGCGCCCAGTAGATCTTGCGCGCGGTGCGCCCGGAAAAGCGGCGCGAAAAGAACGCCGCGCTGCCCGGCGTGCGGGCGATCAGCAACACGCCCGACGTGTCCTTGTCCAGCCGGTGCACCAGCCGGGGGCGCGGTTCGCTGTCGGCGGCATAGGCATCGAGCAGGCCGTCGACATGTTCGTAGGTACCGCTGCCGCCTTGCGTGGCAAGGCCCGGCGGCTTGTTGAGGATGATCGCGGCGCGGTCCTTTTCCAGCACCATCGATTCGGCCAGTTGAATCTGTTCGTCGGTCAGCGGCTTGCGCACCTTCTGGCCGCGCGGGCCGGGCGGCAGTGCGCCGCCGGGGGGCACGCGCAGGATCTGCCCCGCGCTCAGCCGGGTGTCGACATCGGCGCGCTTGCCATCGACGCGGATCTGCCCGGTGCGCGCCCAGCGCGATACCGTGGCAAAGCCCACTTGCGGCAGGTGGCGCTTGAACCAGCGGTCCAGCCGCACGTCATCGTCATCGCGCCCGACGGTGAACTGGCGCACCGCATCATCGGCTTGCGCGCCGTTCTTGCTGTAGGATGCCTTGCTCATGCCAGCCCCCGCACGATCTGCAGGCCCAGGAACAGCCCGGCGATGCCCGCCAGAACCGATCCTGCTGCATAAAGCGCCGCCGCGCCGATCATGCCGCGCTGGATGAGCAGCGCCGCTTCCAGGCTGAACGCGGAAAACGTCGTGAACCCGCCCAGCAGCCCAACGCCCAGCAGCAGGCGCCATGCCTCGCCCCCCGTGCCATGGCGGGCCAGCCATCCGGCCAGCACCCCCATCAGCAGGCTGCCGGAAGCGTTGATGGCAAACGTCCCCCATGGTAGGGTGGCGTTGTGGCCGGTCAGGGTGCCGATCACGCGGCCAAGATGAAAACGGAGCACCGCACCGGTGCCGCCGCCAAGGGCAACCAGCGCGCTGGCATGCAGGGAAGAAGGAACGTTCATGGGCGGCCCCTTAAACGGTTGCCCGGCAAATTGCACGAGTTTGCTTGCCTTCGTCGGCCGTTTTGGGTAGTGGCCCGCCGGTTCGAGCCGGTCCTGTTCGGATTCGGCCCGTTTTGTGTTTCCATGGATCAGGGTGATTCCCGCGAAGGCAGCGGGCTCTCGCCAACAGTTTGAGGTGTAGCGGTTTATGCAGATTCTCGTTCGCGATAACAATGTCGACCAGGCCCTTCGCGCGCTCAAGAAGAAGCTGCAGCGTGAAGGCGTGTATCGTGAAATGAAGCTGCGCCGTCACTTTGAAAAGCCTTCGGAAAAGCGCGCCCGCGAAAAGGCCGCCGCCATCCGTCGCGCCCGCAAGCTTGAGCGCAAGCGCCAGGAGCGCGACGGCGCAAAGTAAGGTCTGGAGCCGGTTTCCGGCTCCGGCTGGCAGGGGCAGCAGGCAGGCGCGGGGGCCTTCATCCCGATCCGCCACTTGCATCTAACCCCTTGCCGCGCTGGCCCGGCTGGGCCAAGAGGGGCGCCGTCATTGCGGCGCCCTTTCGCATATTCGGACCACTGGCCCGGATGTCCGGGCCGGGCGCATCCACAGGGGTCATCCCAAAGGGGAAAACATGTCGGAAATCACCCGCGTTCCGCTTCAGCCTGTTGCCAAGGGCTCGATCACCAAGATCTGGCTGGGCGTTCTTCTTGCCGTGCTTGTCGGTTCCGGTGTCGCCTATGGCACCCGCTACAAGGGTGTCGTGATCGAAACGGTCAAGGCCGGGCAGGGCGCATCGCCCGCCATGTCGGACGTGGCGCTGATCAACTATGTCGGGCGGCTGGCTTCGGGCAAGGAGTTCGACCGTGGCGAACGCGCCGTCCTGCCGCTGGAAACCGTGATCCCCGGCTTTGCCGAAGGGCTGGGCAAGATGCAGCGCGGCGGCAAGTACGTGATCGAGATTCCGGCTGAAAAGGCTTATGGCGCCGAAGAAAAGCGCAATCCGCAGACCGGCGAGGTGGTGATTCCGGCCAACAGCGATCTGGTCTTCGAAGTCGAACTGATCGACTACAAGAGCGCCGCCGAACTCGACCAGCAGCGCCAGATCATGCAGCAGATGCAGCAGATGCAGCAGGGTGGTGCGCAAGGCGCGGCTCCCGGCGGCATGCCGCCCATGCCAGCGCCCGCGCCCTGACGGCTGCACGCCCGGGCCTTTGGTCCGGCACTGGCTTGAAGCACGCCGCGCGCAGTGATAGCGCGCGGCGTTCCTTTTTTCCGGCTGAGAGTATCGCATCATGTCCGTAGACACCGCCACCGTGGCGAAGATCGCCTCGCTGGCCCGCATCAAGGTTTCCGACGCCGAACTGGCCGCGATGGTGCCCGAATTGAACGGCATCCTCGCCTGGGTCGAACATCTCGGCGAAGTGGACGTGACCGGCATCGAACCGATGACCGCGGTGATCCCCAATGCCCAGCGGCTGCGCGCCGATGTGGTCAACGCCGATCCGCTGACCGGCGGCGGCATCCGCGATGCGGTGCTGGCCAATGCGCCCGCGCCCGAACACGGCTTTTTCGGCGTGCCCAAGGTGATCGAATAATGTCCAAAACCGAAACCGCGCTGACCGATCTTGGCATCGCCGCGATCCGCGATGGCGTTGCCAGCGGCGATTTTACCGCCACCGAAGTGGCCGGTGCCTTCAACGCTGCGGTGGAGCAGGCGCAGGACGCGCTCAACGCCTTCATCGTCACCACCCCGGACCACGCGCTGGCCGCAGCGGCCAGGGTCGATGCGGATCGCGCCGCCGGCAAGCCGCTGGGCAAGCTGGCGGGCGTGCCGATCGGCATGAAGGATCTGTTCGCCACGCAGGGCGTGCAGACCAGCGCCGCGTCGAAGATCCTCGAAGGCTTTCGCCCGCCCTACGAATCGACCGTCAGCGCCCGGTTGTGGGAAGCAGGCGCGGGCATGCTGGGCAAGCTCAACCTCGACCAGTTCGCCATGGGATCGTCCAACGAAACCAGCGCCTTCGGCAACGTGGTTTCGCCCTGGCGGCGTCCCGGCGATACCGCGCCGCTGGCGCCGGGCGGGTCTTCGGGCGGTTCGGCGGCTGCGGTTGCGGCGCGGATCGCGCCTGCCGCCACCGGCACCGATACCGGCGGTTCGATCCGCCAGCCCGCGGCGTTTACCGGCATTTCCGGTATCAAGCCCACCTATGGCCGCTGTTCGCGCTGGGGCATCGTGGCGTTCGCCTCTTCGCTCGACCAGGCCGGGCCGATGGCGCGCGACGTGCGCGATTGCGCGATCATGCTTGAAGCGATGGCCGGGTTCGATCCCAAGGATTCGACCAGCCTCGACCTGCCGGTGCCCGAATGGACCGCCAGCCTCGATGCCGACATGCGCGGCAAAAAGGTGGGCATCCCGCGCGAATACCGGCTCGACGGCATGGACGCCGACGTGGCGAAAAGCTGGGACGATGGCATTGCCTGGCTCAAGGATGCGGGGGCCGAAATCGTCGATATCAGCCTGCCGCACACAAGCTATGCGCTGCCGACCTATTACATCATCGCCCCGGCCGAAGCCTCGTCCAACCTCGCCCGCTACGATGGCGTGCGCTATGGCCTGCGCGATCTTCCCGAAGGCGCCGGGCTGCAGGACATGTACGCCGCCACCCGCGCGGCAGGCTTCGGGCCGGAGGTCAAGCGCCGTATCCTGATCGGCACCTATGTGCTTTCGGCCGGGTTCTACGATGCCTATTACACCCAGGCGCAGAAGGTTCGCACGCTGATCGCGCGCGATTTCGCCAGGGCCTTCGAACAGGTCGACGTGATCCTTGCCCCCACCGCGCCATCATCGGCCTTTGCGCTGGGCGAAAAGAGCGACGACCCGCTGGCCATGTACCTGAACGATGTGTTTTCGGTGCCGGCCAGCCTTGCCGGCCTTCCGGCGATGTCGGTACCCGCCGGGCTTGACCGCAACGGGCTGCCGCTGGGTCTGCAGGTGATCGGCCGGGCGTTTGACGAACAGGGCGTGCTCAACGCCAGCCTCGCGCTGGAAAGCCGCGCCGCCTTCACCGCGCGGCCGGAGAAGTGGTGGTGACTATGAACCTGTCCACTGTCGGAGAGTGGATAGCTGTAGGCCACTCCGGTGGAAGCATCGCATCCAGGATGGCAGCCGCATACGGATTGAGAAAATATTCCGATTATGCGGATGTCGTCATAAACATCGGCGAAAAAACTGAAATAACAGGATCTTCTGTTGCCATGCTACATGAAGAAATGCTCGCTGAAGCTGATTTTCTTAAGGCAAAACGATGAGTGACTATCGCATCCAGGGCGCCACCGGCGAATGGGAGGTCGTTATCGGCCTCGAAGTCCATGCCCAGGTCACGTCGAACGCCAAGCTGTTTTCCGGCGCGGCGACCGCGTTCGGGGCGGAGCCGAACAGCCAGGTCAGCCTCGTCGATGCGGCGATGCCCGGCATGCTGCCGGTGCCCAACCGCGAATGCATCCGCCAGGCGGTGCGCACCGGCATGGCCATCGGCGCGCAGATCAACCGGTGGAGCCGGTTCGATCGCAAGAACTATTTCTACGCTGATCTGCCGCAGGGCTACCAGATCAGCCAGCTTTACCACCCTATCGTGGGCGAAGGCGCGATCGAGATTGCGCTGGACGACAAGAACCCCGACAGCACCAAGACCATCGGGGTGGAACGCATCCATGTGGAACAGGATGCGGGCAAGCTGATGCACGATCAGCACCCGACAATGTCCTATGTCGATCTCAACCGGTCGGGTGTGGCGCTGATGGAAATCGTCAGCCGCCCGGACATGCGTTCTCCGGCGGAAGCGGGGGCCTATCTTTCCAAGCTGCGCACGATCCTGCGCTATGTCGGGTCGTGCGATGGCAACATGGATCAGGGTTCGATGCGCGCCGATGTCAACGTGTCGGTGCGCAAGCCGGGCGACGCGTTCGGCACCCGCACCGAAACCAAGAACGTCAACTCGGTCCGTTTCGTGATGGCCGTGGTCGAACAGGAAGCCAAGCGCCAGGTCGCGCTGATCGAGGATGGCGGCACGGTGGTGCAGGAAACGCGCCTGTACGATCCCGACCGCAACGAGACGCGTTCGATGCGGTCGAAGGAAGATGCGCACGATTACCGCTACTTCCCCGACCCCGACCTGCTGCCGGTGGAACTGGACGATGCGTTCCTTGAGGAATGCCGCGCATCGCTGCCCGAACTGCCCGATGCCAAGCGGCACCGCTATGAAAACGCGCTGGGCCTTTCGCCCTACAACGCGGGCGTGCTGACCGCCGATGTCGAAACCGCGCGCTGGTTCGAGGCGCTGCTGGCCGAAACTGCGGCCAAGGCGGGCAAGCCCGAAGCCGAAGTGGCAAAGCAGGCGGCCAACTGGCTGATTTCGGAACTGTTCGGCGCGCTCAACAAGCTGGGCAAGGGGCTGGATACGTCCCCGATCAGCCCGGCTGCGGGCGCAGAACTGCTGGCGCTGGTGGCCGATGGCACGATTTCCGGGTCCATCGCCAAGCAGGTGCTGGAAAAGATGCTGGAAAGCGGCGATGCGGCGGGCGTGATCGTCGAACGCGACGGGCTGAAGCAGACGACCGACACCGGCGCGATCGAAGCCGCGATCGACGCGATCCTTGCCGCCAACGCCGACAAGGTGGCCCAGTACAAGGCGGGCAAGGAAGCCCTGTTCGGCTTCTTCGTCGGGCAGACGATGAAAGCCATGCAGGGCAAGGCCAACCCGCAGATGATCAACGAACTGCTGAAAAAGAAGCTGGCCTGATCCGGCGGTCGGCAGCGGCGGGGCGTGGCAGCGCCTTGCTGCTGCCCGCTGCCTCGCCGCGCTTACGCCGCCACGCCAGCCAGCCTCAGGCGCGCTTGCCCTGCATCGGGAACGTGCCGAACATCCCGGCGGTGACCTTGCCGGTCAGCACATCGCCATCCACCGTGGCGGTGCAGTCGAGCGTCATCGGCATGGGCACGGTCATCTTCATCTGCCAGGTCAGCGTGTTGCCATCGACCTTGCCGTTTTCGACTTCCATCGAGCCCATCTGCCCGGCATTGGTGCCGGTGAAGGTGGCGCCATCGACATTGACGGTGAACGTGCTGGCCTGATCGCCCATCGGGGTGTTGGTCACGCAGGAATAAGTACCGGCAACGGACATGGTGTTCTCTCCTGATTGGCGCCCGGCGGGATGCCAGACGCCAATGTGAGCCTTCCCGGTTGCCAAGGCAAGACGGCGGGGGCGGCCCACGGCCCGGTTATTGCGGTACGGCCATCTCTTCCACCGGCAGGCCCAGCTTTTCAAGCTGCGGCTTCACCTTGGCGGCATCGCCCACGACGACCCACACCAGCCCGTCGCTGTTCACATGGGCGCGAAAGGCGCTGTCCACTTCGGCAGGGGTCATGCTGGCATAACGGTCGGCCAGCGTTTCATAGAACGTGTCCGGCCGGTTGTAGGTCACGATCCGGGCCAGCCCGTACATTACCGTGGCGCTGGTTTCGAACATGCCGGGCAGTTCGCGCGCGCTGCCCTTGGTGGACCAGTCCAGCTCTTCGGCGGTTACCCCCCTGCTGGTTACGAACTGGTCGATCTCGCGCCGGATTTCGGCGATGGATTCGCCCGTGCGGTCGGTCTGCACCGGGGCCAGCACGCGGAAGCTGGCGCGGTCGAGCGGCTGGCTGATGTCGTTGGAAGTGCCATAGCTCCAGCCCTTGACTTCGCGCAGGGTCATGTTGATCCGGCCCAGGAAATTGCCGCCCAGAATGTCGCTGGCGGTGCCCATGGCCAGCAGATCCTCGGTGCCCTTGATGTCCAGCACTTCGCCCGCAAGGATCATGGATTGCGGCGCGCCGGGCCGGTCGATCAGGATGATGCGGCCCTTTGCCGGGGGCACGGGGGCGGAAAAATCCTTGACCGGGCGGGCCATGCGGTTTGCCTTCCACGTGCCGAACGCGTTTTCAAGCTGGGGCAGGATGCTGGCCAGCGTGGTATCGCCCACAACCATGATCCGCGCCGTGTCCGGGCGGAACCAGCGCGCGTGGAAGGCGCGCAGATCATCGCGGGTCAGCTTTGCAACGACCGCCGGATCGCCGGTGCCGCTGGGCGGGAAGCCATAGGGATGATCGCCATAGATCGTTGGCATCAGCACGCGCGATGCCAGCGATTGCGGGTTGTTCATTTCCGATGCGATTGCGGTCAACTGTCGGGTGCGCACGCGCTCCAGTTCATCGGCAGACAGCGCCGGTCGGCGCACGATATCGGCCAGCAGGTCCAGCGATGGTGCAAGGTTGGAGGCCAGCGCATCGACCTGGAAGGTGGTGGTATCGCTGTTGGCGGACAGGCTGATTTCCGCGCCCAGCCGTTCGCGTTCGCGCGCCAGCGCCGAGCTGTCGAGCGTGGTGGTGCCTTCATCCATCAGATTCAGCAGCAGCGATTGCGTGCCACGCGCGGTTTTCGGGTCGGCGGCATAGCCCGCATCGAAGCTGATGCGCACTTTCACGGTCGGCACGGCGCTGCGCCGCGCGAAATAGACCTGGATGCCGTTCTTCAAGGTGGCGCGTTCGATTGTCGGGAAATCGAGCGGGGCAAGCTCGCCCACGTCGGGCAGCTTCGACCGGTCCGCCGGGGCGGCCCTGGTGGCCGAGGCGCCGATGCTGGGATCGCCCGCCATGGCCGGGTCGCGGTAGAAGGCCGGTTGCGCGGCGGGAGCATTTGCCGGGGTGGCGGCGTTCGCCTTGGCCGGGGCAGCGTCCTCGCGCGCGCCCGGCTCCACGATCAGCGAAAAGACTGGGCGGGTCAGCCATTTCTGCATCGCCGCAGTCACCTTTTCGGGCTGCATCGCGGCAAGGCGTTCAAGCTCGGTGCGGTAGTGCGCCGGATCGCCATTGTAGAGCAGCCCTTCGGCCAGCGTCGCCGCCTTGCCGCCAAGGCCGCCGGTCACTTCCAGCGCGCGGATCGAATCCGCCGTGGCGGTGGTTGCGGCGCGCAGCAGTTCGTCGGCGTTCGGCCCCTGGCTGATGAAGCTGGCGATCTGGGCGTCGAGCGCGGCGGCAACTTTGGCCACGTCCTGCCCCGGCGCGACATCGGCCTGGACGATGAACTGCCCGGCCTGCGCATAGATTCCGGCATAGGCAGCCACGGACACGGCGATTTTCTGCTGGCGCACCAGCGTATCGTCCAGCCGCGACGATGCCAGGCCGCCCAGCACCGTCGCGCCCAGCGACAGCGGCAGGTAATCGGGATCGTCCAGCCCCGGCACCGCCCACATGCGGAAGATGCGCGTGGTGGCCACCTGATCCTTGATCGTCTTGCTGACCGGCGCGGGAAGGGTTGGCACCGGGGCGCTTACCGGCTGGATCGCCGGGCCTGCCGGAATGTCGGCAAACCAGTGAGCGACTTTGGCCTTGGCGGTGGCGAGGTCGATATCGCCTGCCAGCACCAGCACGGCGTTGTTCGGGCCATAATGGTCGCGGAACCAGCCGCGCACGTCATCGAGGCTGGCCGAATCGAGATCGGCCATCGAACCGATGGTGGCGTGGTGGTAGGGGTGGCCGACGGGGTAGAGCGTTTCGTTCTGCAGGTAGCGGACCATGCCGAAAGGCCGGTTGTCGCCCATCCGCTTTTCGTTCTGGACGACGCTGCGCTGGTTATCGAGCACCTTGGGCGTGACCGCGCCAAGCAGGTGGCCCATGCGGTCGCTTTCCATCATCAGTGCCATGTCGAGCGCGCCGGTCGGCACGGTTTCGAAATAGTTGGTGCGATCGAACCAGGTGGTGCCGTTGTAATCGGTGGCCCCGACCTGTTGCAGCGGGCCGAAGTAATCGCCCGGCACGTTTTCGCTGCCGTTGTACATCAGGTGTTCGAACAGATGGGCAAAGCCGGTCTTGCCCGCCGGTTCGTGCTTCGATCCCACTGCGTACCATACCGACACTGCGACGACCGGGGCCTTGCGGTCGGTATGGACCAGTACGGTCAGCCCGTTGTCGAGCGTGAAGCGTTCATAGGGAATCGCCACGCGCGCCACCAGATCGGCCAGCGGTGCAGGGTCTGGCACAGGGGCTGGCACAGCAGGTGCAGCAGGTGCCGTTCGGGCAAGGGCGGGGTGGGCAAGAGGCGGGAGGACAAGGGCCGGGGCGGCAACGAAGGCAAGCAGGCGGGTGGCAAGATGACGCGGCATGGGTTTCCTGTCGTGGCATGGCGGCCGGGGCGGGCAGCAAGCTGTCCGTGGCGGTCGCCGCTTTCAAGCATGCCCGGCCTTAACCGGGGCAAAATGGATTGCGCGCCTGCATACTATTGCCCATTGTCCGGCGCGCAAGCAGGGCATGCCCAGGGGGCAGGATCGGTTTGCGCCATTTCGACGAAGGATCGGGAGATTCCGATGAAGGTCAAGTCCTTGCTGCTTGCCGCGCTGCTCGCCACGACCGGCGCGGGCCTTGCCGTTCCGGCGCTGGCCGGGGAACCGGTGTTCGATCCGCAGGCGGTGCGCGCGCATGTTACCTTCCTTGCCGACGACCTGCTCGAAGGGCGCGACACCGGATCGCGCGGGTACGATATTGCCGCCAATTACGTGGCGGCGCAGTTCATCGCCATGGGGCTGAAGCCCGCCGCGCCGGACGGTTCGTTCTTCCAGAAACTGACGGTCCGCGAAGCGCGGATCGACGGCACGCCGAAGGTGGCGCTGGCCTATGGCGGCCGCACGGTGGACCTGCCCGGCACCGCACAGGTGCTGGTCCGGCCCGGCATTACCGAAGCGGCGGTGACGCTCGATGCGCCGCTGGTGTTTGTCGGCTTCGGCTTCGACCGGCCGGATCTTGGCTTCGACGATTACCGCGGGCTGGATGTGCGCGGCAAGATCGTCGTGTTCCTCACCGGCTTTCCCAAGGGCACGCCCAGCGAACTTGGCGCGCATCTCAATTCCGACAAGCTGGCCATGGCGATGAAGCGCGGCGCGGTGGCGGCCATCGGCGTGCCCACGCTGGAAGACACCGCCCGCCGCCCGTGGGACCGGCGCATCGCCATTTCCGATGGCCCGGCCAAGGGCTGGGTCGGCGCCGACGGCAAGGCGTTTTCGCGCGCGCCGGGGATCAGGGCTACGGTCACGCTGAACCCCGATGCCGCCGCGCCGCTGTTCGCCGCCGCTGGCAAACCGCTGGCGCGCATCCTGGCCGAAGCCGACCGCAAGGGTGGACGGCCCAGAGGCTTTGCGCTCAAGGCCAGCGCGGCGATCGCCTTCACCAACGTCTGGAAGGACGTGACCAGCGCCAACGTGGTTGCCGTGCTGGACGGCAGCGATCCTGCGCTGGCGGGCGAAACCATCGGCATGACCGCGCATCTTGACCACATCGGCATCCACGGCACGGGCGACGATACGCTCAACAACGGGGCGATGGACAACGCCGCCGGGATCGCCACGATGATCGAAGTGGCGCGCGCGCTGGTGGCCGAAAAACCCCGCCGCCCGGTGCTGTTCGCGGCGCTGACCGGCGAGGAAGGCGGCCTGATCGGGTCCGATTACCTTGCCCGCCATCCGGTCACGCCGGGCGAGGTTGTCGGCCTCATCAACTTCGACATGCCAGTGCTGACCTACATGTTCTCAGACGTGGTGGCCTTCGGCGCGGAAAACTCCACCATGGGCCCTGCCGTGGCGGCTGCGGCGCAAAAGGCAGGCATCACGCTTTCGCCCGATCCGCTGCCTGAAGAAGGGCTGTTCACCCGGTCGGACCATTACCGCTTCGTGCAGCAGGGCGTGCCCGCGGTGTTCATGATGACCGGGTTTGCCGGGCCGGGCGAAGCGGCGTTCCGCGATTTCCTGAAGACCCACTACCACAAGCCGAGCGACGATCTGAAGCTGCCGTTCAACTGGGAAGCGGGCGCGCTGTTCGCCAGGGTGAACTATTACACGGTGCAGGCGCTGGCCAACGCCGATGCGCGGCCGCGCTGGTACACCAGCAGCTTCTTCGGCAAGGAGTTTGCCCCGGCCGCAGCCAAGGCCCCCGCGCCGCCGAAATAATGCCGCAGCCGCATTGCGCTCCGTCAAGGAACGCGCTGCGTCAAAACGCGTATCCTTTTTGCAGCTCCGGGGCTTGTGTTGCGTAAAAGCAACACCATGTTGCGGGCTACAGGAGGATACTCGTAGCCATGAACCTCGAAAAGTTTACCGACCGCGCCAAGGGCTTTTTGCAAGCGGCGCAGACCGTGGCGATCCGCATGAGCCATCAGCGGATTACCCCCGAACACATTCTCAAGGCCCTGCTCGAAGACAGCGAAGGCATGGCCAGCGGCCTGATTCAGCGCAGCGGCGGCAACCCCGCTCTGGCGCAGGCCGAAGTGGACAAGGCGCTGGCCAGGATCGCCGCCGTTTCCGGTTCGGGTGCGCAGACCACCCCCGGCCTTGATAACGATGCGGTGCGCGTGCTCGATCAGGCGGAGCAGATTGCCGCCAAATCGGGCGACAGCTTCGTGACCGTCGAACGCATGCTGGTGGCGCTGGCGTTGGCCGGCACGACCGCTGCGGGCCAGGCGCTGAAGGCCGCCAACGTCACCCCGCAAGGGCTGGAAGCGGCGATCACCGCGCTGCGCGGCGGGCGCACGGCAGACAGCGCCAGTGCCGAAAACGCCTATGACGCGATGAAGAAATACGCCCGCGACCTGACCGAGGCGGCGCGCGAGGGCAAGCTCGACCCGGTGATCGGCCGCGACGAGGAAATCCGCCGCACCGTGCAGATCCTTGCCCGCCGCACCAAGAACAACCCGGCGCTGATCGGGGAGCCGGGCGTGGGCAAGACCGCGATTGCCGAAGGGCTGGCGCTGCGCATCGCCAATGGCGACGTGCCCGACAGCCTGAAGGATCGCCGCCTGATGGCGCTCGACATGGGCAGCCTGATTGCCGGGGCGAAGTATCGCGGCGAGTTCGAGGAACGGCTCAAGGCCGTGCTTGACGAGGTGAAGGGCGCCGAAGGCGAGATCATCCTGTTCATCGACGAGATGCACACGCTGATCGGGGCGGGCAAGGGCGAAGGCGCGATGGATGCCTCCAACCTGCTCAAGCCCGCGCTGGCGCGTGGCGAACTGCACTGCATCGGCGCGACAACGCTGGACGAATACCAGAAGCATGTCGAAAAGGATCCGGCGTTGCAGCGCCGGTTCCAGCCGGTGTTCGTGGGCGAACCGACCGTGGAGGATACGATTTCGATCCTGCGCGGGATCAAGGACAAGTACGAACTGCACCACGGCGTGCGCATTTCCGACAATGCCATCGTGGCCGCGGCAACGCTGTCCAACCGCTATATCGCCGACCGTTTCCTGCCGGACAAGGCGATCGACCTGATGGACGAGGCCGCCAGCCGCATCCGCATGGAAGTGGAAAGCAAGCCCGAAGAGATCGAAAAGCTGGACCGCAAGATCATCCAGCTCAAGATCGAGGAAATGGCGCTGGCCAAGGAAACCGACGCGGCATCGCGCGACCGGCTTGCCACCTTGCGCGAAGAGCTGGCCAACCTTGAACAGCAATCGTCCGAACTGACCACCCGCTGGCAGAACGAGCGCGACAAGATCGCCGCCGAAGGGCGCATCAAGGAGGCGCTGGACGCCGCCCGGATCGAACTCGACCAGGCACAGCGGCAGGGCGATCTGGCCAAGGCCGGACAGCTTGCCTACGGGCGCATCCCGGAACTGGAAAAGCAGCTTGCCGAGGCCGAAGGCGTGACCGCCAACGCCATGCTGCGCGAGGAAGTGACCGCCGAGGACATCGCTTCGGTGGTCAGCAAGTGGACCGGCGTGCCGGTGGACCGGATGATGGAGGGCGAGCGCGAAAAGCTGCTCAGGATGGAAGAGGTCATCGGCCAGCGGGTGATCGGCCAGCAGGACGCGGTAATCGCCGTGTCCAAGGCGGTGCGCCGTGCCCGCGCGGGGCTGCAGGATCCCAACCGGCCGCTGGGCAGCTTCCTGTTCCTTGGCCCGACGGGCGTGGGCAAGACCGAGCTGACCAAGGCGCTGGCCGGTTTCCTGTTTGACGATGACAGTGCGATGGTCCGCATCGACATGTCGGAGTTCATGGAAAAACACTCGGTCAGCCGCCTGATCGGCGCGCCTCCGGGCTACGTCGGTTATGATGAAGGCGGGGTTCTCACCGAAGCGGTGCGGCGCAGGCCCTATCAGGTCGTCCTGTTCGACGAGGTCGAGAAAGCGCATTCCGATGTGTTCAACGTGCTGTTGCAGGTGCTCGACGATGGCCGCCTGACCGACGGGCAGGGCCGCGTGGTGGATTTCACCAACACCCTGATCATCCTGACCAGCAACCTCGGCAGCCAGTACCTTGCCAATCTTGAGGAAGGGCAGGGTGTCGGCACGGTCGAACCGCAGGTGATGGAGATTGTCCGGGCGCACTTCCGGCCGGAGTTCCTCAACCGCCTGGACGAGATCATCCTGTTCCACCGGCTGGGCCAGGAGCATATGGCGCCGATCGTCGATATCCAGGTCGGGAGGGTCGCCAGCCTGCTCAAGGATCGCAAGATCACCATCGCGCTGACCGATGCGGCCAAGCGGTGGCTCGGCCGGGTGGGCTACGATCCGGTCTATGGCGCCCGCCCGCTCAAGCGCGCGGTGCAGCGCCATCTTCAGGACCCGCTGGCCGAAAAGCTGCTTGCCGGGCAGATCCCCGATGGCAGCACGGTGCAGATCGACGAAGGCGACGGCGCACTGACGTTCGTGGTCACCTGATCCGGCGCACGTCGGCATGGCCCCCGCACGCTCCGCCGGACAAGGCGCGGGATGCGGGGGCTTTTGCCATGGTTTAACCACTAACCTTGACAAAAGTAACCATATAGGATAATCGAGCGCAGGCAGGACAGAGACGGGCACGGCCGGCTGCGTCGCTTTCCTGCGGGGGGCTGCCCGGATTCCGGGCGGTATCCCGGCGCAACCGGCGCGGCAGGCTATCTTGCGGGTTCAAAGCGGGGCGTTACCCCCTATGCCCAGGGCGCCTGTCCGCCAGTGCAACAGACGGCGGCAACCGCCCGGCGCATCCGCACCGGGCTGGCCTTGTGCCGGGATCACGGACGCGGCAACCGCGCGTTTCCTCTGCGTCCCGCCACCCACCGCCACGCCGCGCGGGCCGTATGCGAGCCGCCGCCCGCTGGCGCTGCCGTCTGCCTCTCAAGGCTGTGCCGGAAACGGGGGCGTACCGTCCTTCCGGCCATTCGCCCAACCGGTACGCGCCCTTCCTGCAAGGTGCCACGCCTGGCGCCGCGCCGGTTGCGCTTTTTTCCTTCCACGGCGTCATCGTCCGGGTTCGCCGCCGGATGCAGGGCAATGCCCGCTACACCACCGTTCAGGGCGGTTGCCGGGATGTTTCCTACCGTGAACCCTCCCCAACCCCTGCCGCGCAAAAAAGGGGCGGCCCGGATGCCGGACCGCCCCATTCACGGCGCCGCAGGGAGGGGGGATGCGGCGCGAGGGGATCGGGGTTTCAGATTACAGCAGCTTCCAGGTAAACGGCACCACCAATGCGGTGGCACCGCCCGGCGGCGGAGGGACCGAACCGGCACGGGTCGGCGTCGACAGGGCTTCCTTGTCGAGCGTACTGGAGCCGGACGGGGCGACCAGTTCGGTGCGTTCGATCGCACCGCTGGCGGCAACGTAGACCTTGACGCGGGCGGTGCCTTCCTCGCCGCGCATCTGCGCCGCGCGGGGGTAGGTCTGCTTGGACGCGATGATCCGCGCAACCTGCTTTTGCCAATCGGCCGACTGCGCCACGGCGGCGCTGGCGGTCATGGTCAGGGCGGCCAGCCCAAGGGCGATCTTTCCAATGATTTTCATGCGTTTTCTCCTGTTGTCGAGATGGAGGGGGCAGAGGGGAAGCGGGTCAGAACTCGGACCAGTCGTCGGGATCGGGTTTGAGCGCGGTGTTGCCGTGGATCGGCGCGGCGGTGACGGGCGCATGCGTCCTGGCTACGGCCACCGGTTCCTGGGGCGCAGGCCCCACGGCGCGCAGCGGGGTCAGTGGCGTGCCGCGCTGGGCGGTGCCCAGCCGGAAGCGGCCAAGCTGATCGACCAGCGAAAGCGTTTCGGTGGCAAGGTTGCGCGTGCCCGCGCTGCTTTGCTCGACCATCGCGGCGTTCTGCTGGGTGAACGAATCCATCGAACCGACCATCGCTGAAATATCGGTGATCCCGGCGGCCTGCTGGCTGGCGGCTTCGGCGATTTCCTCGACCAGCGCGGAAACCGCGCTCACTTCGGTGACGATCTGGCGCAGCGCATCGCCGCTCGATTCCACCAGCGTCACGCCGCCGCTCACTTCGTCGGTGCTCTTGCCGATCAGTTCGCGGATCGACTTGGCGGCGTCGGACGAACGCTGCGCCAGGGCGCGCACTTCGGTGGCGACAACGGCAAAGCCCTTGCCCGCATCGCCTGCCCGCGCGGCTTCCACCCCGGCGTTCAGTGCCAGCAGGTTGGTCTGGAAGGCGATCCCGTCGATCACGTTGACGATTTCGGCCATTTCGCGCGAACTGGTTTCGATGCTGCGCATGGCGGCCACCGCGCGGTTGGCGGTTTCGCCCACGCTGTCGGCAGTGTTGCGGGCCACGGCCAGCCGCGCACTGGTCTGGCGGGCGTTGTCGGCAGTGGTCCTGACCGACGTCGTGAACTCGCTGAGCGTGCGCGATGTTTCGGCCAGCGAATTGGCCTGCTGTTCGGTGCGCAGCGAAAGATCGGTGGCGGCGCTGGCGATTTCATCGGTCCCCAGCTTGATCGTGTTGCAGCCATCCACGATCTTGCCCAGCACACGTTCGAGCGCGGCCACGGCGGCGTTGTAATCGACATGGAGCTTTGCCAGCGCGCCACTGCCGTTTTCGGGCACGCGGAAGGTCAGGTTGCCTTCGGCCAGCGCGGTCAGCCCATCGCCGATGGCTTCGATGGTGGTCTGGGTTTCGCGGGCGCGGGCGGCTTCGGCCTCGGCGCGGGCATGATCGGACGCGAAGACATCGCGGAAGCGGTCAAGCGCCCCGGCAAGCTGGCCCAGTTCGTCGGAGCGGTCCGTGCCGGGCACGGTCACCGAATGATCGCCGCCGGTCAACTGCGCCACCGCATCGGCCATGCGGCGCACCGGGCGGGCGATGTTGCGCATCAGATAGGCAAGCAGCCCCAGCGCGGTCAGCAGGCCAAGGCCGATGGTGCCCAGCGTGAAGCTGCGCGCGGCGGCATAGATCCGCTGGCTTTGCGCGGCAACGGCGTTGCTGGCCTTGGAGTTCGCGTCGATCGCGCCGAGCACGGCATCTTCGAGCGTGTAGAACGTATCGAGCGCCTCGCCAGCGTGCATTGCCTGCGCACCCACGGCGTCGCCGTTCATGGCCATCGCCTGCATCGCATCGTCCTGCTGGATCATCGTGCTCCACGCATCGCGCATCGCGCCAACGGCGGCTTTCTGTTCGGGGCTGACGGTCAGCTTGGCGTAATCGTCAAGCCCGCCGTCGATCACCGCGCGGGCGTTGCGCAACAGCTTCTGGCTGCGTTCCATCGCGGCAGGCGATGCCGCGCCGAACATTTCGCCCTGCTTGAGCCGGTACTGCGAGGTATAGGCGTGAATATCGCCCAGCGTCGCGGCGGCCGGGATCCAGCGATCACGCTGCTCGGCAGCAATCGCGTTGACTTCGCCGATCTTGATGATCGCAAAGGCGCCCATGCCGCCCATCACGGTCAGCAACAGGGCGAAGGCGGCGATCAGCTTGCCCGATATGTTGAACCTGAACATCGAATCTCCCCGAAAGCCTGACGGCAGTGGGGTCTGCTCTAGGGAGCAACGGCCAAGGTTCGGTAAGGCAGCGGCCCGTATTGCTGCGCAAGCGCGGAGTAAGGATTTGCGCCATGAAGGTTGCGCCCGGCGACGATCGCAGGCGCGCAATCGCCGGGAAATCGCCGCTGCGCATGGTTAACGCATGGTCGGTGGCTATAGTTTACGCGCTGGGGTTTACGCGCGGGGCACGCGGCGGGCGTTAAAGGCTGGCGTTGAACAGCGCCAGCATCCGGCTCCACGCCTTTTCCGCCTGCTCCTTGTCGTAAACCGGGGCATCGAGCGTGCACCAGCCATGCTGGGCGGGATAGACCTCTACCTCTGCCGGGCGCCCGGCGGCGTCTGCGGCGGCGCGCAGGGCGGTCTTGTCGTCCGGCGCGCGTTCATCGTCGTTGCTGGCGATGGCGAAGAGATAGGCGGCGCGGGTCTTGGCCAGCAGGTTCACCGGGCTGTCGGGCGCATCGCCCACCAGCCCGCCGCCGTGGAACGATGCCGCCGCGCCGACCCGCTCCGGGCTGGCCAGCGCGGTGCGCACGGTGAACGGACCGCCCATGCAATAGCCGCACGTGCCGATCCGCCGGGCGGTGTCCACTTCGGGTTGGGCATCGAGCCAGTGCACGAAGGCTGCGGCATCGGCCACGGTGCCATCGGGCGTGATCTGCGCGATCATCGGCTTGAGCGTGGCCTGCCCGGCGGGGGTGCGCCATTCCATCAGCGATCCCATGATCGGGGCGGGGGCGGAGCGGTAGTACTGGTTGACCACCAGAACGGCGAACCCTTCGCCCGCAAGGCGTGTGCCCATGGTCTTGTAGGCATCGCGCAGCCCGGCGATATCGGGCCACATGATGACCGCCGGATGCGTGCCGGTGGCGGGATGGACAAAGAACGCATCGGCCTTGCCCGCCGGTGTTTCGATTACGACCGGGCGGCTGGCCACGGCACCCGGCGCACTGGCTGTGGCGCAGCCGGGCAGCGCGGCGACCGCCGCCGCGCCTGCCCCGGCAAGCGCGAACTGGCGGCGGTTCACGCCCTGGCGGGCAAGGAAAACGGCGTTTTCGGCTTCGGTCGTTTCATCGCACATGCGCGGCTCCTTCGCTGCCCGTCCGCCGCGCACGGTAGCGCCCTGACGCGCCGGGGCAAGATGCCCTGCCGACAAGGGTGGCGAACCACCCCGTGCCGCCTTCGGTTCAGCGGATGGGGCAGTCCGGCGCGAGGCGCATGTCGAGGTAGTTGTCCACCGCGCGCATCATCTCGTCCAGCTCGTTTTCGAAGAAGTGGTTGGCGCGCGGGATTTCATCGTGGTGGATGGTGATGTGCTTTTGCGTGCGCAGCTTGTCGACCAGCTTCTGCACGGCATTGGGCGTAACCACCGAATCCCCGGTGCCCTGCACGATGATCCCCGAAGCCGGGCATGGGGCAAGGAAGCTGAAATCGTACATGTTGGCGGGCGGGGCGACCGAGATGAAGCCACGGATTTCCGGGCGGCGCATCAGCAGTTGCATGCCGATCAGCGCGCCGAACGAATAGCCCGCGATCCACGTCGTGCTGGCTTCCGGGTGGATCGACTGCACCCAGTCCAGCGCGGCGGCGGCATCGGACAGTTCACCGATGCCGTTGTCGAAGCTGCCCTGCGACCGGCCCACGCCGCGAAAGTTGAAGCGCAAGGTGGCAAAACCGCGCGCGACGAAGGTCTTGTACATCGCCTGGGTGATGCGGTCGTTCATTGTGCCGCCGGCCTGCGGATGCGGGTGCAGGATCATGGCAACCGGCGCGCGCGGGCGCGATGCGGGCTGGAAACGGCCTTCGAGGCGGCCTTCGGGGCCGGGGAAAATGACTGCTGGCATTGCCTGAGCGAGCTTCCTGTGTTCTTGCCGGGACGGCAGGGGCTGCCGGGGCTGGGAATTGAGCGTGTGGGCTATATAGAAACCAGTGTGACGAAAGCAATGTTTCCAGACATCCGGCGCGCGGGCTGCTGATGGCCGAGCCGATCTACCTCGATCATGCCGCCACCGCGCCATTGCTGCCCCAGGCGCTAGCAGCGATGGAGGAGGGCTGGCGGATCTGGGCCAACCCGTCCAGCCCGCATGCCGCCGGACGCGCGGCGCGGGCGGCGCTGGAACAGGCCCGCGCCCGGCTCAAGGTGGCGCTGGGCTGGCCGGGCGAAGTGATCTTTACCTCCGGGGCGAGCGAGGCGCTGGCGCTGGCCATTGGCCGGGCCGCGCCGCCGCGCGTGCTGGTCAGCGCGGTGGAACACGATGCCGCGCTGCGGGCGGCGGGCGACGCGCCCCGGCTGGCGGTGGGACCGGACGGGCGGATCGATCGCCATGCCCTTGCCGCGCAGCTCGACGATCCGCGCCCGGCGCTGGTCGTCGTGCAGCAGGTCAACAGCGAAACCGGGGTGATTCAGGATAGCGCCGCGCTGCATGCGCAGGTCGCAGCGGCAGGCGGCGTGCTGGTGTGCGATGCGGCGCAGGGCGCGGGCAAGATCGCCCTGCCCGAAGCCGATATGGTGGTGATTTCCGCGCACAAGTTTGGCGGGCCGGTGGGGATCGGCGCGCTGCTGGTGCGCGACTACGCGCTGCTGGCCCCGTCGGGCGGGCAGGAGCGCGGCTATCGCGGCGGGACCGAGGCGCTGCCGCTGGTGCTGGGCATGATCGCCGCGCTGGAGGCAGGGCATGGCTGGATGGAGCGTGCCGCCCCCTTGCGCGCGCGGCTGGAAGATGCGCTGGGCCGGGCCGGGGCAGAGGTGATCGGCGCCGCCGCCCCGCGCATCGCAACCATCGGCGCCTATCGCATGCCGGGCAAATCCAGTGCGGCGCAGCTCATCCGTTTCGATGGAGCGGGCATTGCGGTATCGGCGGGCAGCGCGTGCTCATCGGGATCGCTGCGGCCAAGCCATGTGCTGTCCGCGATGGGGGTCGAAGGGCTGGGCGAAGTGATCCGCGTGTCGATCGGGCGCGATACCACGCAGGCGCAGCTTGACCGCTTCATTGCGCTGTGGCGGGAGATACGCGGATGATCTACCTCGATTATCAGGCGACCACCCCACTGGCCCCGGAAGCGCGTGCGGCGATGCTGCCCTGGCTGGCCGGTCCGGACGATCCGCGCTTTGCCAATCCGCACAGCCCGCACCGCCATGGCCGCGCAGCGGCGGCGGCGGTGGAAGTGGCGCGGGCGCAAGTGGCCGGGCTGTTCCCGCCGGGCGGGCAGGTGATCTTCACCGGCAGCGCGACCGAGGCGCTGAACCTGGCGATCATGGGGTCTGGCATGGGGTCTGGCATCGGATCTGGCGCGCGGCGGCTGGCGGTTTCGGCGATCGAACACGCTGCGGTGCTCGACACGGCGCGCTTCGTCGATCCGGCGGTGGCGATCCTGCCGGTGGATGGCGCGGGGCTGGTCGATCCCGCCGTGGCGATCCCCGACGGGACCGGGCTGGTCGCGGTGATGCAGGTCAACAACGAGATCGGCACGGTACAGCCGGTGGCCGAACTGGCGCGGCGCGCGCGCGATTGCGGCGCGTTGTTCGTGTGCGATGCGGTGCAGGCGGCGGGCAAGCTGGCCCTGCCTGAAGAGGCCGACATGATCGCCGTTTCGGCGCACAAGCTTTACGGGCCGAAGGGCATCGGCGCGCTGTGGGTGCGCGACGGGGTGAAGCTGCAACCGCTGATTCACGGCGGCGGGCAGGAAGGCGGCCTGCGCTCCGGCACGCTCAGCCCGGCGCTGTGCGCGGGGTTCGGCGTCGCGGCGGCGCTGTGCGCAGCCTTGCGGGAAAAGGATGCACAGCATGTGGAAAAGCTGTGGACGCGCGCCCGCGCGCTGTTTGCCGACTGGACGCTCAACGGCAGCGAACAGGCGCGCTGGCGCGGCAACCTGAACCTGCGGCGCGATGGGCTGGACGTGGCGCGGCTGATGTCGGAGTGTCGCAACGTGGCCTTTTCCGCAGGGTCCGCTTGCGCCAGCGGGTCGGGGCGGCCCAGCCATGTCTTGCGCGCGCTGGGACTTTCCGACACAATCGCCAAAACGGCAGTCCGGCTTGGGTTCGGGCGCTACACCACAGAGGATGAACTGGTCGAGGCGGCTGCGGCAATCAATGCCGCCGCAAGGTCGCAGGGAGTCTGAAAGCCATGGTCTGCATCACCTTCGTTACCGCGCAGGGGCAAAAGGTTGCTGCCGAAGCGCCGGCGGGCCAGCGCCTGCTCGAAGCCGGGCAGGGCGTGGGCATGCCGCTCGAAGGGACGTGCGAAGGCCAGATGGCCTGCTCCACCTGCCATGTCGTCATCGCGGACGAATGGTTCGACCGGCTGCCCGCCGCGACGGATGACGAGGAAGACATGCTTGACCTTGCCGCCAGCGTCACGCGCACCAGCCGCCTTTCGTGCCAGATCGAACTCACCGATGCTCTCGATGGCATGGTCGTGCATATCCCCCCTGAAGCGCGCGACATGCAGGGACGCTGATCGCGGCCTGCGGCGGGAACCGATCCCGGCAGCGATTGTTGGAACAGTGGCGCGGCGCAAGCGGCGCAAGGCCCAGCCGGGCCGTTCCGGCGCGCAGCACCGCTGCGCGCAACACGGTGCATCAGCCAGATCGGGGCAGCGCCTCGCCGGTGCTACGGCGGCATGCCGTCCGCCACACCGCGAAAGACAAGGAAACGACCAATGCTGTGGGCAATCGCTGTACTGCTTCTCGTCCTGTGGGTTCTGGGCTTTGCGGTGTTTCACATCGCGGGCGGGTTGATCCACCTTCTGGTCGTCGTCGCCGTGATCGTGGTGCTCTACCGCCTCGTCACCGGCCGAAAGGTCTGAACGGACAGCTCGGCACGACGCCGAAAGTATCGCGCATCTGAATCACAAGGACGTATACGGTTTGATTTCGAACACCATTTTTGCCGGTATGGCCGCCAGCGCCACGCCCGATATCGCTGTCCAGACCCATCTCCTGTTTGCCGAAACGGCCGCATGGCTATCGAGCAACTGGCTGCGCATCGCCGTTGCCCTGGGCATTGCCGCGCTTATCGTCGCCGTGCTGCTGGCGGTGCAGAAGCTGGCGCAGCGGTGGTGCCGCGAAGGCGATGCGCTGGTTGGCTGGCGCACGATCATCGGCAGGCTGGCGGCGCGCACGCGGTTCTGGTTCCTCGTGCTCGTCGCGGCGCGGCTCGTCGATGGCTATGCCGATACGCCGGAAATGCTCAGTTCCACGATCCGCTTCCTGTTCACCATCGGCACGACCATTCAGGCCGCGATCTGGGCGCGTGAAATCGTCATCGGCTTTATCGAACACCGTGCGGGAGGCGCAGAACACGCCAACGGCGCGTTGCTTTCGGCCATGGGCATCATCCGCGCGCTGGTGACATCGCTGGTTTTTGCCATCGCCGTGCTGCTGATCCTGAGCAATATCGGCGTCAACGTTGCCGGGCTGGTCGCGGGCCTTGGCGTTGGCGGCATTGCCATCGGTCTGGCCGCGCAAGGCATCTTTTCCGATCTGTTCGCCGGTATCTCGATCCTGTTCGACCGCCCGTTCAAGGTGGGCGAGATGATCAGCTTTGGCGACAGCATGGGCACGGTCGAACAGATCGGCATGCGCACCACGCGCATCCGGCTGGTCACCGGGGAATTGCTCATCGTGTCGAACAAGAACCTGCTCGACAAGGAAATCCGCAATGTCACCGGGCGCGATCACATCCGCCTGTCGTTCATGCTGGGGGTGACTTACGAAACACCGCCCGCAACGCTTGCCGCGATCCCCGAAATGCTGCGGGAGATGGGCGAGGCAGAGGGCGTCAAGGTGGCCCGCGCCGGGTTCGACGGGTTCGGCGAAAGCTCGCTCGACTTTGCCTATATCCTTGATGTGCCGGGGGCGGACTGGACCGTGGCCCACCCGCTGCGCGACCGTATTCTGGTGGCGATCATGAACCGGTTTGCCGCCGAAGGCATCAACCTCGCCTATCCCACGCAGACCTCCTACACCGCCGCGCCCGATGGCACGCTGATCATGCCCTATCCCGACCTCAGCGGGATCAGCACGGTGCAGCCCGAAACGCTTGGCCAGAGCCTCTGACCGGGGTTATGGCCCGGCGGCCTGCGGTTTGACTTCCACGATAGCAAAGGCCCCCTCCTCGCAAGAGAAGGGGGCCTTTTGCGCCGGGCGGCAGGCCGCACCGCCCGGCCTTGTTCGGGGTCTTATTCGGACAGGGCTTCGATCAGCGCCTTTGCAAAGGCGGGGATATCGTCGGGCTTGCGGCTGGTGATGATGTGGCCATCGACCGCCACTTCCCGGTCGACCACATCGGCCCCGGCATTGGCCAGATCGGTGTGGATCGAAGGCCAGCAGGTGACCATGCGTCCGTCCAGGATATCGGCTTCGGCCAGCATCCACGGACCATGGCAGATCGCGGCGATGGGTTTGGCGGCATCATCGAAATCGTTGACCAGATCCACGGCGCGGTCGTCCATGAGCAGGATATCGGGGTTCATCTGTCCGCCGGGCAGCAGCAGCGCATCGAAATCGGCGGCGCTCACTTCGTCAAGGGTGGCGTCCACCTTCACGCTATCGCCCCAGTTCTTGTCCTTCCAGCCGCGGATCGTGCCGGGGTTGGGGCTGGCGACGACGGTGACGAAACCGGCTTCTTCCAGCATGCGCTTGGGGTCCATCAGTTCGGATTGCTCGAAGCCGTCGGTGGCGACGATCAGTACGCGCTTGGTCATGGGGTATCTCCGGGGGAAAAGGGCGCGCCCTTCGTGCGGGCGCTCCCCCTTACAATTGACGGGGGATGGGGTGGTTCCACACCTTTCGTTCGCGCGGTGCTGTTGATAGGACCATGCGACCATGGCCAACACCACCGCAACCGAGCCCGATCCCTTTGACGCAATCGTTGACGCGCCGTTCGATTCGGCGCTGTCCGAACGCTATCTGGTCTATGCCCTGTCCACGATCACGGCGCGTTCGCTGCCCGATCTGCGCGACGGGCTGAAGCCGGTTCACCGCCGCCTGCTGTGGGCGATGCGCCAGCTCAAGCTCGACCCGACCGGGGCCTTCAAGAAATCGGCGCGCGTGGTCGGCGACGTGATCGGCAAATATCACCCCCATGGCGATGCGTCGGTCTATGATGCGATGGTCCGCCTGGCGCAGGATTTCGCGCTGCGTTACCCGCTGGTCGAAGGGCAGGGCAATTTCGGCAATATCGACGGCGATAACGCCGCCGCCTATCGCTATACCGAAGCGCGGCTGACGAAAACCGCGATGCAGCTCATGGCCGGGCTTGAGGAAGGCACGGTCAACTATCACCCGACCTACAACGGCGAAGACGAAGAACCGGAAATCTTTCCGGGCCTGTTCCCCAACCTGCTGGCCAACGGGTCCAGCGGGATCGCGGTGGGCATGGCCACCAACATCCCCAGCCACAACGTGGCCGAAATCATCGACGCCACGCTGCTGCTGATCGACAATCCGCACGCCGATCACGCGCAACTGATGGAAGTGTTCCACGGGCCGGACTTTCCCACCGGCGGCGTGGTGGTCGATAGCGCGGCGGCGATTTCGGCGGCCTATGAAAGCGGCAAGGGATCCATCCGCGTGCGCGGGCGCTTTTCCACCGGGCGCGATGCGTCGGGCAACTGGGAAGAGACGGGGATCGAAAAGCTGGGCGGCGGCCAGTGGCAACTGGTCATCTCCGAAATCCCCTACATGGTCCAGAAGGGCAAGCTGATCGAACAGATCGCGCAGCTCATCGCCGACCGCAAGCTGCCGATCCTGGAAGACGTGCGCGACGAATCCGACGAGGCGATCCGCATCGTGCTGATGCCCAAGAGCCGCAACGTCGATCCCGAACTGCTCAAGGAATCGCTGTTCCGGCTGACCGATCTGGAAAACCGCTTCGGCCTCAACCTCAACGTGCTCGACGCGCGGCGCACGCCCGGCGTGCTGGGGCTGAAGCTGGTGTTGCAGGAATGGGTGATCAGCCAGATCGACATCCTCCTGCGCCGTTCCCAGCACCGGCTGGAAAAGATCGCCAACCGGCTGGAACTGCTGGGCGGGTACATCATCGCCTACCTCAATCTCGACCGGATCATCGAGATCATCCGCACCGAGGATGAACCCAAGCCGGTGATGATGGCCGAGTTCGCGCTGACCGACCGCCAGGCCGAAGCGATTCTCAACATGCGCTTGCGGTCCTTGCGCAAGCTTGAGGAAATGGAACTGCGCAAGGAGCGCGACGCGCTGCTGGCCGAACAGGACGAGTTGCAGAAGCTGCTCGACAGCCCGGCCCGCCAGCGCACCCGGCTGAAGCGCGATCTCGCGGCGCTGCGCAAGGACTATGCCGAGGACACGCCGCTGGGACGGCGGCGCACGACCATGGCCGAAGCCGCGCCCACGCGCGAGTTCAGCATGGATGCGATGATCGAAAAGGAACCGGTCACGGTGATCCTTTCGGCCAAGGGCTGGATCCGCGCGGCCAAGGGGCATCTGCCGCTTGGCCCCGACGCCAAGGGTGGCGATTTCAAGTTCAAGGAAGGCGATGGCCCGGCCTTTGCCTTCCACGCGCAGACCACCGACAAGCTGCTGGTGGCGGTGGACAACGGCCGCTTCTATACGCTGGGCGCGGACAAGCTGCCGGGCGCGCGCGGCTTTGGCGAACCGATCCGCACCATCGTGGATATCGACCCCGATGCGCAGATCGTGGCGATCACCGTGCACAAACCCAAGGGGCAGATGCTGCTGGCGGCCAATACCGGGCGCGGCTTTGCCGCCGAGATGGACGAACTGCTGGCCGAAACGCGCAAGGGCCGCGCCGTGGTTTCGACCAAGCCGGGAGTCCGGCTGGCGGTGGTGCGCGAAATCGCGCCCGAACACGATCATGTCGCCGTGATCGGGGAAAACCGCAAGCTGGTGATCTTTGCCCTGTCCGAAGTGCCGCTGCTGGCGCGGGGGCAGGGGGTGACGCTGCAACGCTACAAGGACGGCGGCATGGCCGATGTGGTGACGCTGCGGCTGGAGGATGGCCTTTCGTGGGCGATGGGTGGCGACAGCGGGCGTACGCGGACCGAAAAGGATCTGCTGCCGTGGAAGGTTGCGCGCGGCGCGGCGGGACGCCTGCCGCCCAACGGCTTCCCGCGCGACAACCGCTTCTGAGCGCGGGAAAGCAGGCTTGCGGGGCCTTCGCGCCGCGCGGGTTCAGCGCGCGGGCAGGCTTTCCAGCATCGCCGGGGTCAGCACTTGCGGCAACTGCCGCGCGGGGCCGCCGCCTGCCGGATACCACAGGTACAGCGGCACGCCCGCCACGCCCTGGGCGGTCAGGAAGCGGGTGATCGCCGGATCGCGGCGGGTCCAGTCGCCCACCAGCACGACCACGCCCGCGCGTTCGAAGGCGGCGCGGGTGCTCTCACGTTCGATCGAGGCGCTTTCATTGACCTTGCACGAAAGGCACCAGTCGGCGGTGAAATAGGCAAAGACTGGTTTTCCGGCCTTGCGCGCATCGGCCAGCGCGGCTTCGCTGAAGGGTGCTGCGGCCAGCAGGCTGCCGGTTGCGCTGGCCGGGGGCCGGGCGGGCGGAACGTCGATCAGCGCGCCGACCACGATCAGCGCGCAGATTGCTGCCTGCAGCCGGACGGGCCGCCCCTTGCGCTGGCGCACGCCGAGGGCGGCCAGCGCGGCGAGCAGGATCACCGCCATTGCCACCTGATAGGCAGCGAAGTGCGATCCGCCGACGCGCCAAGCCAGCCAGCCCAGCGCCAGCGCGGTCAGCCCCATCGGCACAGCCATGATCTGGCGGAACCGCACCATCCAGGCACCGGGTCGCGGCAGCAGGCGGCGCAGCGCAGGGACGAAGCCGAGCAGCAGGAACGGCAGTGCCAGGCCCAGCCCCAGAGCGGCGAACACGCCCAGCGCCGCCCACCATGGCAGGACCAGCGCGGCGCCCATCGCGGCGGCCATGAACGGCCCGGTGCACGGCGTGGCGACAAAGGCCGCAAGCAGCCCGGTGCCGAATGCGCCGGACCGCCCCGCGCCGCGTTCGATCGAAAGGCCGGGCAGCTCGAACACCCCGGCAAAGTTGGCAGTGATCGCCACTGCCAGCAGCAGCAGCACCGCGACCACGCCCGGTTCCTGCAACTGGAACGCCCAGCCGATCTGTTCGCCGCCCGCGCGCAGCGCCAGCATCACCCCGCCCAATGCAAGGCAGGCCAGCACCACGCCGCCGGTATAGGCTACCCCATCGGTTCGGGCATCGTGCGAATTGCCGCGTGCCAGCGCCAGCGCCTTGAGGCTGAGGATCGGGAACACGCAGGGCATGATGTTGAGCACCAGCCCGCCCAGGAACGCGCCGCCCAGCGCCAGCCCCAGCAGCGCCAGCGACCAGCCTTCGCCCACTTCGTTGCCGCCCGCAGGCACCGCGCCGGGCTGCGCGGCAAAGGCGATGCCGCCCGCATCGGCGGCGCCCGCGCCCTTCCCGCCGGGGCCGGTGGTCATCGCCAGCACGCCTTCCACCGCGCTGGCGGGGGCACCCGGCGCGCGCGCCAGCGGCACTTCCACCACCAGCGTATCGCCGTTGCGGAAGAAGCGTTGCGGCGCGGCGTAATCTATCAGGCGTTCGGTCTTGAGGAACAGGTGCGGGGCATCGAGCCGGGCCGATGCCGGAAAGGGCAGCGCCACGCGCAGCAGCGTGCCGGTAAGCGCAAAGGTTCCGCTGCGGTCGAGCGGGGCAGGCAGCGCCGCGCGCCAGCCTTCGAACCGCCGGTCCGCCGGTCCGCTGCCGATCGTCACCGTCCCGCGCAGGTCGGCGCGTTCGGGGACGCAGATCGTATCGGTGCAGACCAGCCAGCTTGCCCGCACGGCAACCGGCAGGGTGGTGCCCGGCACGGCATCGGCGGGTAGGCGCAGCGGGACCAGCACGGCATAGTCGTGTTCATAGACGTGGTTCATCAGCCCCTGGATCAGCAGGGTCTGCGGTACCGGAAACTGCATCGCCCCGGCGCTGGCCCCGGCGGGCAGCGTCCAGTCGAGCGCAAGGCCATAGCCTGCATCGCCGGGGTTGGACCAGTATCCGTGCCAGCCCGGTTCGGGCTGCATCAGCAGCGCCAGCGTTACCGTACCGCCGGGCGCGACCGGGGATTCGGCAACAAGTTCGGCGCGTATGTGGTTGGGCGCGGCGTGCGCGGGCAGGGCAATGGCCGCCAGCGCCAGCCATACCGCGGTAACAAACATCGCTATGCTGCGCATGGTGTTGTTCCCGGCCATCGCTGCCGCTCGTATCGCTGCCGCTCGTATAGCTGCGTCGGGCATAGAGGTCCAAAAGGCCCCTTGAACCGGAACGCCGCCGGGGCCATGCACGGAGTTCTTCCGGCGTCCTACGGGTGGCCAGCGGTCAAGTCCAGCATGCGTGCCCCTTGGAGTATGTTTCGCCCCATGTCCTTTGCCCGTTCCCAGTCCTTCGCTGGCCGTCAGTCCTTTATCGGAAAAGCCGCCGCCGTGATCGCGGCGCTCACGCTTCCGGTCCTTCCCGTCTGCGCGCAGGAAGCGCCGCTGCCTGTGGTGCCGGTGGTGCAGGAACTTCCGGCCAATGCGCCGCGCCTGATCGTGGCCATTGCCATCGACCAGTTCTCTGCCGATCTGTTCGCGCAGTATCGCCAGCGGTTTACCGGCGGGTTGGCCCGGCTGACCGGCGGGGCGGTGTTCCCGGCAGGATACCAGAGCCACGCCGCCACTGAAACGTGCCCCGGCCACTCCACGATCCTGACCGGCAACCGCCCGGCGCACACCGGGATCATCGCCAATACGTGGATCGACCAGTCGGTGAAGGTCGGGCCGAACGCGGTCTATTGCGCCGAGGACGAAAGCCGCCGCACCGCCGGGTCGCGCGAATATGTCGCTTCGGTCAGCCATCTGCTGGTGCCGACGCTGGGCGATTGGCTCAAGCGCGCCAACCCCGCGGCGCGCAACGTTGCGGTTTCCGGCAAGGATCGCGGTGCGCTGATGATGGGCGGGCATGCGATCGACGACGTCTACTGGTGGAAGGGCAAGGGCTTTGCAACGCTGGCCGGGCGCGAACCGGGACCGGCCGCGCAGGCGCAGAATGCCGCCATCGCTTCGGTTCTGGCCAGCGGCGCACCGGCTTTCGCGCTGCCCGCCTGGTGCGCCCGCGCCGACCGCGCGGTGCAGGCCGGAAAGGCCACCGTCGGCACCGGGCGCTTCGCCCTCAAGCCCGGCGATGCCGACGCTTTCCGCGCCTCGCCCCGGCTCGACCGCGCAACGCTGGACCTTGCCGTCCGGCTGGTCGATGCCCAGCAGATGGGCCGCGATGCGGTGCCCGATGTCCTGTCGGTCAGCCTTTCGGCCACCGATTATGTCGGCCATGGCACCGGCACCGAAGGCGCGGAAATGTGTATCCAGCTTACTCAGCTCGATCTTGCGCTGGGTGATTTCTTCGCCAGCCTCGACCGGCGCGGGCTGGATTATGCCGTGGTGCTGACCGCCGACCACGGCGGTTTCGACATGCCCGAACGCTTGCGCGAACAGGCGCTCGACGGTGCATCGCGGGTAAGCGCCGATGTTTCGGCAAGCGCGCTTTCGGCGGCACTTGGGCCGCGCTACGGGCTGGAGCCGAAGGGCCTGATCCTGTCCGATGGGCCGGCGGGGGATTACTGGCTGCGCACCGACGTTCCCGAAGGGCTGCGCGGCAAGATCATGGACGATGCCGCCGCCATCCTCATGGCCAGTCCGCAAGTGGAGGCGGTGCTTTCCGCCGCCGCCATCGCCGCCACGCCGATGCCGCACGGATCGCCCGAAACCTGGACACTGGCGCAGCGGGCGCGGGCTTCGTACAATCCGCTGCATTCGGGCGATTTCGTGGTCATGCTCAAGCGTGGCGTGGTGCCCATTCCCAACCCCGGCCCCGGCTATGTCGCCACCCACGGCAGCCCGTGGGACTATGACCGGCGGGTGCCGATCCTGTTCTGGCGCAAGGGGATGACCGGTTTCGAACAGCCCGGCGCGGTCGAAACCGTGGACATTGCCCCCAGCCTTGCGGCATTGGTGGGGCTCAAGGTGCCGCAGGGCAGCTTTGACGGGCGCTGTCTCGATCTTGATGGCGGGCCGGGCAATACGTGTGGAGCCGGTGAATGAGTGAACGCGATGCCGATGTCGTGATTCTTGGCGGCGGACTGGTTGGCATGACGCTGGCGATCGGTCTGGCAAAAGCCGGGATCACCAGCCATGTCGTGGACAATTCCGACCCGGCGGCCCAGACCGCCGAAGGGTTTGACGGGCGCGCATCGGCGATTTCGACGGCGAGTTGGAACCTCTACACCCACCTTGGTCTGGCCGATGAACTGGCGCCCAAGGGCTGCCCCATCGCTGCCATCGCGGTGACCGACGCGATGAAGCCGGGGCGGATCGACTTTCAGCCCGGCGAGGGCGACGGATCGCTGGGGCGGATGTACGCCAACCGCGATCTGCGGCTGGCGATGTACGCCGCCGCCGCACGCGAGGACGCGATCGGCTTTCACCCGCGCAGCCATGTCGTGGCGCGCGAACGCGGCGATCATGGCGTGGCGGTGACGCTGGCCGACGGGCGCGTGCTGACCGGGCGTCTGCTCGTCGGCGCGGAAGGCCGCCAGTCGCCCACGCGCGACGAAGCCGGGTTCACCCCGGCGCGCTGGGACTATGGCCACCGCGCGATCATTGCCGGGCTGACGCACGAAAAGCCGCACGATAACGTGGCGTGGGAAGTGTTCTATCCGGCCGGGCCGTTCGCCCTGCTGCCGCTGCTCGACAATCCCGACGGCACGCACCGTTCGGCGCTGGTATGGACCGTGGCCGAAGCCGATGCCGCCGCCGTGCTGGCAATGCCCGACGCGATGTTCGTGGCCGAAGTGGTGCAGCGGATGAACGGCATTTTCGGCGCGGTCGCGCTGGCCAGCCCGCGCACGTCCTATCCGCTCAACTTCCACCACACCGCGCGCATCGTGGAGCACCGGCTGGCGCTGGTGGGCGATGCGGCGCACGGGATGCACCCGATTGCCGGGCAGGGGCTGAACGTGGGTCTGCGCGATGTTGCCGCGCTGGTCGAAGTGCTGGCCGATGGCGTGCGGCTGGGCCTTGATGTGGGCGATGCGCAATTGCTGGCGCGTTATGAACGCTGGCGCGCGGCCGATACCTTCATGGTCGCCACAGCCACCGATGTGCTGACCCGCCTGTTCGGCGTGCCGGGACGCGTGCCTTCGGCAGTGCGGCGGCTGGGCATGGCGGCGGTGCAGCGCACCGGCCCGCTCAAACGCTGGTTCATGGATGAAGCCCGCGGGATGAGCGGCAATCTGCCCCGGCTGCTGCGCGCAGCCTAGGGCGCCGACTGGCTAGAAGCTGCCAGCGGTTCCGCCCGATCCGGCAACCGGCTGCGTGCCGGTAAGCGCGGCGGCTTCAAGCTGGTCGAGCGCGCGCTGCGTTTCCACGAAATCGCGTGCGCGCGCCACCCATTGCGCCGCATGGGCGCTGCCGGGCATGCGTTCCACTTCGGCCAGCGCGGCTTCGACCTTGCCCCCGGCGATGAAGGCGCGGACCCTGGCGACGCGGCTTTCCGGCGTGGGGGAAGGCTGATCGTCGTGGCGGATCACCACCAGTTCGGAAAACTGGCGGCTGATCCATGCCCAGGTGCCTTCATCGGGCGCTCCGCCGGTCAGGGCGGGGGCCAGCAGTTCGAATTGTTCGGCAAGCTGGCCCAGCGTGACGGGCATGGCGCTGGCGGCGATGATGCGGTCCACCGCAGCACCCTGCGTTGCGCCATAGCGGGCGCGCAATTGCGCTTCGATCCAGCCCAGCGGCTGGCCGCGCTCCACGGCGCGGCGGGTGGCGAAGGCCAGCAGTAGTGCCTCGGCGTGAATGGCGTTTCCGGCGGCGGCGGTGGCCTGCTGGTTGATGACGGCAAGCCGCTGTTCCAGCAGCGCGATGCGCGTGCCGGTATCGGCCAGTTGCGCTTCGGCCACGGCGGGCGCGACCGGGGAGGCGACCGCCAGCGGGGCGTTGGCGGCACCAGACGGCGATGCCGATGCCGATGGCGCGGGAACGATCTGCGGGATGGCGCCGTTCATTTCCACGCTGACCAGCCCGTTGTGCCAGCCCAGCCACGCTGCACCGCCCGCGCCGACGAGCAACCCGCCCGCGACCAGCGCGGCGATGGTGCGCCCGCCCGGTCCGCGCCGCTGGCCCGCCGATTGGGGACTGTACCCTGTATCCTGCATGCGTTTTCGCTTGTCCTGTCGCCCCGAAGTTACACCCTCTGGCACATTCGCGCCGCCAGTGCCAGCAGATCGGCATCGGTCCTGGCCGCCGCAATGCGGGTCTCTGCCCATCCCGGCCCGGCCAGTTCCGCAATGCGCGGGGCAAGGCACGCGAGGTGCAGGGCATGCGGCGAAATGCCAAGCCTTTGGCATTCCTTCGCAAAGTGCTGCGCCGCTGCGCCCGAATGGAGCGCAACCACTGCCCCCTCATGCAGCCGCGCGGCCAGATCCGCGCCGATTGGCCGGGGCTGCGCCGCATAGACCACCTGCGTGGCGATTCGCACCGCGCCGGGCGGTGACAGCGTGACGCGGTCCTGCCCGGCAAGGCGCAGGTAGTGGCCGGGCGGGAGCGTTTCAACCACCGGCTGCAATCCGCCTTCGCCGGTTTGGGCCACGGCAAAGCCCGCTGCGCGGGCCGCCGCGGCGGTCGCCTCGCCCACGGCGATGACCGGCCGTGTGCGCAGCGCGGCAAGGCCCGGTCCGCCGTGGCGAAACACGTTGGCGCTGCCCGCAAGGATCGCGTCGAAAGAGGCGTCCGGCACCGTCCAGTCCACCGGCGCGATGGCAAACAGCGGCGCGCCGATGGCCGTTATCCCGGCGGTGCGGGCCGCAGCCAGCGTTGCCGCGTTGCCCGGTTCGGGCCGGATCACGATAAGCGGCAGCGCGGTCATGGCGCTCCGCTGAAATGGCGGCGAGTGGCGGCAGGCGCGGCGTCCAGCAGGCTGCGCGCCAGCCGGGCCGGACCTGTGGCATCGCCGGGCGCAAAGCTTGCGCTGGCTTCGGTGCGCTCGGTCCCATCGGGGCTGAAAATCGCCGCGCGCAGCGTCAGTGCGCCCGCATCCTGCCCGGTATCGTATGTTGTCAGGACCGCGATCGGGCTGTGGCAGGTGCCGCCCAGCGCCAGCAGCAGCGCGCGTTCGGCGCGGATGGCGTGGTGAGTCGGCGCGTCGTCGATCGCGCCCAGCCACCCGCACAGGTCGGTCCGGGCGGCCAGGCATTCGATGCCGATGGCCCCTTGCGCCGGGGCGGGCAGCCATGCGTTTGCGTCAAGCGGCTGGCCGATCCCGGCTTCGCCCAGCCGTTGCAGCCCCGCCGCAGCCAGCAGCGTCACATCGGCTTCCCCCGCTTCCAGCTTTCCCAGCCGCGTGGCCACATTGCCGCGGATGCCGACCACGGTCACGTCCGGCCGGGCGTGGAGCATCTGGGCGGCGCGGCGCGGCGCGCTGGTGCCGACCCGTGCGCCCTGCGGGATTGCCGCCAGCGATGCCGCACCGACCAGCACATCGCGCACATCGGCGCGCGGCAGGACCGCCGCGATGGCAAAATCCTGCGGGCGGACGGTTTCCACGTCCTTCATCGAATGGACCGCGAAATCGATCTCGCCGTTATGCAACCAGGCGTCCAGTTCCTTGGTCCACAGCGCCTTGCCGCCGATGTCGGCCAGCGGGCGGTCCTGCACCTTGTCGCCGCTGGCGGTGACGGGGACCAGCTCGACCATCGCTTCATCCCAGCCATGCGCGGCGCACAGCCTGGCGCGGGCTTCTTCGGCCTGGACCATGGCAAGGGGGGAGCGGCGGGTGCCAAGGCGCAAGGGCCGCGTTGGCGCATCGGAACGGGCATGGGTCATACTGTACTTGCCGTAACCGCGATTATCTCTAGAGGAAAGCGCCTCATGGCCCTGATCCTCGGCATAGAATCCAGTTGCGACGAAACCGCCGCCGCCGTGATCGACAGCGAAGGCGCTTCGCTGGCATCGCGGATCGTGGCGCAGCGTATCGCTTCGCAGGACGATGCGCACCGCCCCTATGGCGGCGTGGTGCCCGAAATCGCCGCGCGCGCGCATGCCGAAGTGCTCAGCCCGATGATCGCCGCCGTGCTGGCCGATGCCGGGCTGACGCTGGATGATATGGATGCCATTGCCGCTACCGCCGGGCCGGGGCTGATCGGCGGGGTCATGGTCGGCCTGGTCACCGGAAAGGCGCTGGCCATGGCGGCGGGCAAGCCGCTGGTCGCGGTCAATCATCTTGAAGGGCACGCGCTGTCGCCCCGGCTGGCCGATCCATCGCTGGCCTATCCCTATCTGCTGCTGCTGGTTTCGGGTGGGCATTGCCAGATCCTGGAAGTGGCGGGCGTGGGCCAGTACCGCCGCCTTGCCACCACCATCGACGATGCGCTGGGCGAAGCGTTCGACAAGACCGCCAAGATCCTTGGCCTTGGCTACCCCGGCGGCCCGGCGGTGGAACGGCTGGCGCGCGAAGGCGATCCCGCCGCCGTGCCCTTGCCGCGTCCGCTGGTTGGCAGCGGTGAACCGCATTTTTCCTTCGCCGGCCTGAAAAGCGCGGTGATGCGTGCCAAGGCGTCGGCGCTGCATGGCGATGCCGATATCGCCGCATCGTTCCAGCAGGCCGCGCTCGATTGCGTGATCGACCGTACGCGGATCGCGCTGGGCAGCGCATCGCCGGGAATGACCGCGCTGGTCGTGGCGGGCGGGGTAGCCGCCAATGCCGCGCTGCGCGGTGCGCTTGTGGCGCTGGCGGGTGCGCATGGGCTGCCGCTGATCGCGCCGCCGCCGCAGTTGTGCACGGACAATGCGGCGATGATCGGCTGGGCGGGTGCGGAACGCTTCGCATTGGGTTATGGCGATGGACTGGACGTGGCGGCGCGCCCGCGCTGGCCGCTGGATGAACATGCCGCGCCGGTGCGCGGTGCGGGGGTGAAGGGATGAGCGTGGAACTCGGCGTCGTTGGCGCAGGGGCCTGGGGTACGGCGCTGGCGCAGATGCTTTCGTCGGATGGGCGCGACGTGCTGCTGTGGGCGCGTGAAAGCGAACTGGTCGATGAAATCAACACGGCCCGCCGCAACAGCCTGTTCCTGCCTTCGGCGCAGCTCAACCCCACCATCCGCGCAACCGGCGCTCTGGCCGACATGGCGCGCGTGCCGGTGCTGCTGCTGGTCACCCCGGCGCAGCATCTCGCCAGCGTGCTGGGCGCGATCGGGCGCGGCGATGGCGATGTGGTGCTGTGTTCCAAGGGCATAGAGGCCGGAACCGGACGCCTGATGGCCGATGTTGCGCGGGCCGCCGTGCCGGGTGCGGGGCTGGCCGTGCTGTCCGGCCCGACTTTCGCCCATGAAGTGGCCGCCGGACTGCCAACCGCCGTTACGCTGGCCTGCGAAGGGGGCGATGCGCAGTGGCAGCGCCTTTCCGCCGCTATCGCGCGCCCGGCCTTCCGCCCCTATTTTTCCGACGACCTGACCGGCGCGGAAATCGGCGGCGCGGTCAAGAACGTGCTGGCGATTGCCTGTGGCGTGGTTGATGGACTGAAGCTGGGGCAGAACGCGCGGGCTGCGCTGATCAGCCGGGGTTTTGCCGAAATGCAGCGGTTTGGCCTGGCCATGGGCGCGCGCGCGGAAACGCTTTCCGGGCTTTCGGGCCTTGGCGATCTGGTGCTGACCTGCTCATCCACCTCCAGTCGCAACTTCTCGCTGGGCAAGGCGCTGGGCGAAGGCGCGGCAGCCGAAGCGGTGCTGGGCGAACGCAGCAGCGTGGCCGAAGGTGCGTTTACCGCGCCGGTGCTGGCCGACATCGCCCGCCAGCGCGGGGTTTCGATGCCGATCGTCGATGCGGTCGTCGCGCTGCTGGGCGGCGCAGCCCCGGCGGCCGACGTTGTGGCGCGGCTGCTGGCACGCCCGCTGACGGCGGAAACGCCGCTTGGCTGACGCTGGCAAGATGGCGGGCGCCGCGGCCGGGGGGCAGCAGGATATTGCCGCGCTGGCCAAGGGCGGGCGCACCAATTTCCTGGGCTTTCTGCTGCGCCTGCTGGCGCGTATCCCGTTCCTGATCATCGCCAGCCGGCTGTACGGTGCGCCCGCGATGGGGCGCTTTGCCTCGGCACTGGTGATGGTCGAGTTTGCCGGGATGCTGGCCACGTTGGGGCAGAAGCGCGGGCTGGCGCAACGCCTTGCCGAAGACCGCGAACTGCCCGCCAACACGGTGGGCGATGCGGCGCTGCTGGCGCTGGCGCTGGCGCTGGGCATGGGCGCGGTGATCTTTGCCTTTCCCGAATCGATGTACCCCAGCGGCAACTTTACCCTGGCCGACCGCCTGCTGGTGCTGGCCATCCCCGGCCTTGCGCTGGGCGATCTGGCGCTGGCGGCGCTGGCCTATCGCTTTGACGTGGCGACCACGGTGCGGGCGCGTTCGGTGGTGGAACCGTGGACGATTTCGATCGCGGCGGGCGTGTTCTTCCTGATCTGGCCGGCATCGGGGTTGAGCATGGCCTATCTCGCCTCGGTCTGGGCGGCGACGGCGGTGGCCTTGTTCTCGCTGGTGCGCTCCTACGGGTTGCCGCGCGCGTGGAAGCCGCATCCCGTGCTGCTGTGGCAGATCGCGGTGCGCAACATGCCGCTGGCCGGGGCCGATGCGGTGGAATGGGGCACGCGCAAGCTGGACGTGTTCATCCTGCGCTTCTTCGTGGGTGAAGCGCCGCTGGGGATCTACTACTTCGCGCAGCAGTTCGCCTCGCTGCCGCAAAAGCTCAAGACCAGCTTCGAACCCGTGCTTGGCCCGGTCATCACCCGCAGCGTCAAGGACCGCGATTATGCCGCGATTGCCAAGCAGGTATGCCAGGTGGGCTTCTGGATCACCGCCGCGCAGATCGGCATCGCGCTGGCGCTGGGCATCCCCGGCGAAGGGCTGATGGGGCTGGGCGGCCCTGATTTCGTTGCCGGGACGGCCGCGCTGGTGTTCCTGTTGCTTGCCGAAGTCGTCGCCGCGCGCGCGGTGGTGAGCGAGGCTGCGCTCGTCTACCTTGCCCGGATGCGCAACCTGTGGATTTCGCTCGGCACGATCGCATTGCAGGCGGTGCTGACGATCGCCCTCATCATGGTGGCGATCCGGGCGGGCTGGGGGCCGATGTACGTCGCCGCCGCCGCCTCGCTGGCGCTGGCGGTTTCGCTGGCGATTGCCTCGCTGGTCAAATCGCGGGTGCTGGCGGGCATTCTCGGCTTGCGCATCAGCAACTGGCGCTGGGGGCTGGCCTGGGCAGTGATCCCCGCTACCGCAGTCGGCATTGCCATGACCTGGGCGCCCGAATGGGCCGAACTGGCCTTGGGCATCCCGGCGATCCTTGGTATCTATTGCTATATGCTGTGGGTCCGCGCGTTCGGACCCGAAGACCGCGTGCTGTTCCGCAAACAGCAGGCGCAAGACCCTGTCTGAAGGACCCGTGATGCTTGCATCTGTCGATTCCACTTATCTTGTACTGGCTGCCATCGTCCTGCTGGTGGCGCTTGTCGTGTTCTGGATGTGGGGCCGTTCGCGCCCCCGGCGTCCGTCGCGCGAATATACCGATGTCCTGTCCGAAGGCGCTGCGCCTGCCGCGCGCAATGCTGCGCTGATCGAAGCGCCCAGCGCCGCCGCCCTGGCGGGACAGCCGCCCATCGTGCCTGCACCCGCGGCCGTGGCGATGGCGGGGCTTGGCGAAGTCGTTGCCGCCGCCGCGCAGGAAGAGGTGGAGGCGGCGGTTGCCCAGCCGCCCGCAACGCCGGACGCGCCGGTTGACGATCTGGCCCGGATCAAGGGCGTCGGGCCAAAGCTCAAGGCACTGCTGGGATCGCTGGGGGTGACCAGCTTTGCCCAGATCGCGGCATGGACGGACGATGATATCGCCCGCGTCGATGCGCAGCTTGGCAATTTCGCGGGCCGTCCGGTGCGCGATAACTGGGTGGAACAGGCCCGCCTGCTGGCCAGCGGCGATACCGCCGCTTACGAAGCCCGCTTCGGCAAGGTCTGACTATTCGCTGACCTGTTCGGCGGTGACCGGTTCGGGCGCGGCGGTTGGTGCAGCGCCCCGGCAGCGGGTGACAAGATCGCGCAGGCCGGAACTGGCCTCGGCCTTGATCATGCCTGCGCCGGGCAGGGTGCCGGTCCATGCCCCGGCCAGCACTTCGGCGCGCGGGTCGCTGGCGGGCAGGGTGCCCTGCCAGATATAGCCGCGCCCCGGACCAAGCGGCGTGGCATCCACCGGCAGGCGCAGGATGCCTTTGCTGCCGACCAGCGCGAACAGCGCCTGCGCGCCCAGCGGCGCGGCGGCATGGCGGGTAACCACCAGCATGCCCGACCGGCACAGTACCGAAACCTGCGGCGCCGTGCCGGAAAAGCCGTGGCGCGCGGAAAGCCCGTCGGCCGCCACATCCCATGCTGCGCGCGGCGTTTCGCCTGCTGGCGTGGCGGCAACGGGCATCGTCTCCCCCTCCGGCATGACCACGCGCACCGCCCCATCTGGCGCGCCTTCACGCGGCGGCGCGGGCGCAGGCTTTGCGCAGGCGACGAGCATGAGCGGCAGCGCCAGCACAAGGGCGGTGGTCGGTATGGCTTTCACGGCAGGATCAGGCAGCGCGCTTTTGTACAGTCAGTTCGAGGCCAAGAACGGAAAGAACCGCCACGAGTGTTTCGAGCGTAGGATTGCCGCCTTCCGACAGTGATTTGTAGAGGGCCTGACGCCCAAGCCCCGCTTTGCGTGCAATCTCGCTCATCCCCTGGGAGCGGGCAATATTGCCAAGTGCAGCAGCGATTTGCCGCGGGTCGTTTCCTTCCATTGCCGCCTCAAGGTAGAGGAGAATATCCTCTTCTGTTGCAAGGTAGTTGGCGGGATCAAATGGGCGAAGCTCCATCGGCGTGCTCGATCTCTTCCTTCAGCCGCTTAGCATGGGCAATGTCGGCGTCCTGTGTGCGCTTGTCGCCTCCGCAAAGGAGAATGACAAGCTCTTTGCCCCGCTGGAAGAAATACACCCGGTAACCCGGCCCATAGTCGACGCGAAGCTCGAGCACCCCGTCCTTGACGGACTTGTAATCCCCGAAGTTCCCATCAGCCAGACGTTGAAGGCGAACCACGATTCTTGCCCGCGCTCGCCGGTCCCGCAAGGAGCCGAGCCAATCCGAGAAAGCGGGTGTTTCCGCCAACTGGAAGACTTGTCCTTTATAGGGGACATTTTCGGTGTTGTCAATGTTATCGCTCATCGCATGTGCCCAACCGTGTAACCACGCAACGGACACCGCTACCTGAAAATCTTCGCAAGGTTACCGCCGTCAGGCGGTAAGAGGCCGTTTCGAAAGGGGTTGAGCGGCTGAGGTTCCTGTGATTCCGGGGGTTTTGCAGACAACCCGGAGATTTTGATGTGGACCCCAGCCACCCGCGCACAGCATACGCGGGTTTCGAAGCGTTA